>Ga0210383_10000038_pt1 | contig 146576 bp, 127 predicted proteins | sample IncBWC14OmetaG_FD_160072 | JGI IMG/M metagenome (GOLD analysis project Ga0210383, IMG submission 160072) | Forest soil microbial communities from Barre Woods Harvard Forest LTER site, Petersham, Massachusetts, United States - Inc-BW-C-14-O ...
TGCCCGGCTACTGGAGCATCGTCAACTCCGATAGCGGCGTGACGCTCTCGACCGCGCAGCACTACGACGGCGCTTCATCGGTGTCGTTCGACGTGCACGACGGCAATGCGCATGCGATCAATTTCGGCGGCGACAGTTCGGTGTCCTCTGTCGGCACCTGCTCGAACAACCCGGCGACCTTCTGCTCGACCAACACCGACTGCGGCGCCGGCAGCTGCCAGAAGTCGCCAACATATCCGTATCATCCGTTCACAGGCCCGATGACGATGTCGATCTACGCGCTCGCCTCAGGCACCAGCGGCACACCAACGGTGACCTTGCAGGTATCGCGTCAGGGCAGTTCGTGGGGCTCGATCAGTCATGCATTCAACCTGACCCAGGACGGCAACTGGCATCAGTACTCGTTCAACTTCACCGGTCTCGACAAGGCCTCTGACACCGGCATCTGGTTCTTCACCGCCACCGCCCAGAGCGGCGCTGCAACCGGTGCGAAGATCTACCTCGACGACGCCTTCATGGGCCCCACTGCGGGCGGTGCGGGCGGCTTCCGCAACGACGTAGTCACCACCTTGAAGACCCTCAACCCGGGCACGCTGCGCTACATGTATCCGCCCGGACTGTCGCAGACCGACGCCTACTTCGAGGGCAACGACTTTCAGAAAGGCCCGCCCAACGACTACTCGGTCGGTGCCAACATCATGTGGATTTACAGTCTCAAGGACATGTACGCCCTGGCCGGCGCGGTCGGCGCCAACCCGTGGGTGTCGATCCCCGACGTCTTCAACGACACCGACGTCAACTCGTTCGCCGCCAACCTGTGCAGCGCCTTCGCCGCCAACGGCTTTACCAAGGCCTTCGTCGAACAGAGCAACGAGGACTGGGTGACCAGCTCGCACTCGGCCGGCGGCAGCCATACTTCTCAGTACGGCGCCTTGGCCAACCGCAACTTCGGTCTGATCAACAGCTACATGACCGCCAACTGTCCGTCGTACGCGGCTGACGTGAACTTCGTCGTCAACGGCCAGGAAGCCAACAACGGCGTCGTGCAGAACACCAGCGCGCAGATCCCGTTCAACAATCCGCAGTACGGCGCCGACATCGCCGACTATGCGCCGGACGAACCGGAGCAAAACACGGGCGAGACGATGGCGCAGTATGCTGCGCTGGGCTTTGCCAATTCGCTGCAGCAGTTCGTGCCCAATGCGCCGGGCGAGTTCGGCGGCGTAGTCCCGGGCAATCTAAACTCGCTGTGCGGGGACAGTCCCGCTGGATGCCAGCAGTTCCTGGCCGCTTACGAGAACGGCTCGAGCAATCAATGCGGCACCGCCACGCCGGTCGAGGCGTGGGACATGACGGCCGGATGGATGGCGGCAGGTTACAACGCGCAGAACTGGATCCTCGGCTTCAGCGCGGGCAGCAACGGACCCAATGCGGGCGTGTTGTCGCCGATGCCGGCGCAGCAGACCTTCAACCTGGCCGAGGGCGAATTCACGACGCCCAACTACGCCTGCGCCAGCGGCCACGGAACGGACTCGGCGATATGGGGCATCGTGCACGACTTCGATGCGTCGTTCGGACCGACGTTCCCGCACATGCGTCCGATCGGATGGGCACAGGCGCTGCTCAACCGCGCGATCGGCGGCGAGTATCACATGCTCGATACTTCGCAGTGGCCCGGAATCTACGGCGCTGCGTTCAACCAGAGCGGTTCGTGGAGCGCTATTCTGAGCAACTCCAACAGCACCAGCGTCACCTTCAAGGTCACCTTCCCGTCAGGCGGAACGCTGCCGGCCAAAGCTGAGACGGTGCTCTACACCAACGGCTATGCCGACAACGACGAGAACAGCAACTCAGTCACCATCGGCGCGCTCCCCGGCGGTATCTCCGTCACCGCCAACACCATCACGCTCACCATTCCGCCATTCAGCGCCGTCGCCCTCCTCCCAGCTTCCGCGCCCTGACGCGAACGGCCTCATGGCCGTCCGTCAGGGCTGACAACTTTCTTGCCGAATTCGATCGAGTGCGCAATTCAATGCGCACTCGATCTCGCGTTGTTCGATTCGATCGCGACGTCTGTTGGAAGCCGACAAACGCGCTTCAGAACCGTCAAAACTCAAGTAGACATGTCTCGGCAGATCTCGCCGAAATCGGAACAATTGCTTTACTAAATCCTACATTCTGACGCAAGACCAGTGCCAATAGCAGGATTATCTGGACAGAATGTAGGTCTGGTCAATTTGAGCCAATGTGCTGTTTTGGACGGATTAGGCAACGTTGCATCTTGTGCCTTATGTGTTGGTATGTTATGTTTTAACAACTTAGACAAAGTTATTAGATGTTTCTCCAAAGTTCAAAGTCCTTCAACGGAGCCAGATTATTCACTCCTCCATGGTTAGTCCTTACATAGATTTTGTTATCTGAGGTGCAAATTCACGCGTCGTTTCCAGAGATCTAACTGCACCATTGTGCTTATCTTACTCTACTCTCGAAACCTTAGCTTCCAACGGCGAGTAGTCCACAGGAGAATCACGAAGACTGAAATAATTACAATCTGACACATCGAACCAGAGCACACGAAAGATTGGGGAGAGCAGAACAACGTAAAGACAGCTCATCGGAGCAGATTAACCCGCGAAGCGAGAAAGAACATGAAAGCAAATCTCAACCGGCAACACGAAGAAGCGTTCACAATCCTGCGCACCAGCCTCAGTCGCCTGAATCTTCCCTTGGATATCGTCGAAGAGCTGATTGACCGGCATATCGCGGTCTCCTTCGAGAAGGGCGCGTTGGCATTTTGCGAGGGTAACACCGACGGCATGCTTGCCTGCATTCTGAGCGGCTACGTGAACGTGTATTGCCCCGTCGGCGATGGGGATCGAACCCTCGTGCGGATGGCCGGGCCCGGCGAGATAATCGGTTATGCCGATTTCCTCGACGAGAAAGGCCGACATGCACGCTTGTTCGAGGCGCAGGTTGCGACCAAATGCACGTTAGCCCTTTTCAGTCGCGACCAGGTGGTCCGCTTGCTCGCAGGACTTCAAGCGGACGCCCTGATCATGATCCTCGCGTCTATGAACACGTTCTGGTCGGAGAACCTCCGGCATTTTGCGACGCTCCTGAATCTTCCCTTCTGGGACCGCCTGACTATCGCCTTCAGTGACCTTGCAAAACGCGCGGGCGTGAAGGACTCCGAGGGAATCGTGCTGATACCCGAGGTAGGCCACGAAGATTTGGCCGAGATGATCGGCTGCTCGCGACCGATGGTCAGCCGATTGATCGCGCAGATGGTCGAGTCCGGCCTGCTGGCGCGGCGTGGCAAGCAGTACGTGCTGCTTAAGAAGTGGAACTTTGCTGACGGCAGCCAGAAGGCTCCCAAGTCATCGCGCCGATTCGAACCAGTCTCCCAGGCCAGGCTCGCCGGATTCACGCTGTCGGGGGCCCGCAATGGCTCCGCGAACAAGGCCGCCTGACCGATATGGCGCAGAGTCTCCCACGATGAAACCCGGCGCCGTTGGCGCGCATCGCAACTCGATCTACCCGGTCGAGTCGCGATGCGGACGCCTCCGGCGCCGCATCGTTAACGCGCTGTCATGGTTCGCTGCGAATCAGCTCGAGGTTTGACCAGCGTCGCCTTCCGCGCACCGCGAGTTTCCCACGCTTATCTGACAAGTCAGAAATAGCGGGATCCAACGACGCGGCTCGAAACAGGGAGCCGCCTGCAGTCAGATTTAGCTCCAGCTCCGCGACCAGATTCACAGCTTTTTCTGCGATGGGCGTGCGGGCGCACGCACGCGCTCCCGCAGATCTGACAAAAATTATTATAGGTCTGAGGGTGCTTTCGGAGATTCGGGGGAATCACCATGGCGTTCGATTCAGGCGATTCTGAACTATTGGATTCGGAGGTTGATCTCGTGAAGCGAACCTGGAACGAGCGCGAAGATGTCGTTCTCACCATCAGCGAGGTCGCCGAGATATTGCGCGTTCATACCACGACGATCTATCGCCTGGTGAAGCGCGGCGAACTGCCCGGCTTCAAGATCGGTGGCAACTGGCGCGTCAATCGAGCGTCACTGGATGTATGGCTGACCGAAGCGCGCCATCCGAACGCGACCCCTAGACACTAGCGGCCACAGCGCGCGATCTCTTCTGGTGCCCGCGACAATTCCTCGCTCGATTCGTTCTCAATAAACTACGCGCCCGCGTGGATCCTCCTGGACTCTCTGCGCATCTGCATCCTTTCGCCGGGACCGCGGATCGCTAATCTGAATTCTTGTCCCCCAAAAAACGGCTGGGGCCGTGCGCGATGCACGGCCCCAGCCTCGATCTATCCTGCTATTTGCTTCAGAGCGTCAGGCCCGATCCCTCTGTGCAGGTGCCGAAATTCGCGTTGTTGTAATCGTTGAGGATTACCTCATCCGAAATCAGCTGTTGCCCCAGCGCCGAACCTGGCGCCACATTCGAAGTCAACAGATTGAGGCTGTGACTCTGGAGCAGTGCCTCGGCATCCGCGATCGCCGCATCCGCCGTGACGTTATGCATTCCACCTGCCGCTTCGTTCAGGAGCGCTCCTACCAATTGCCTGCCGAGGATCACCACGGCGTTGCCACCATTGGCGCCCAAAATTGTCAGCAGCTGTTTCGGCGTGTACGTTACTCCGCCGATCGTGAGACCGCCGGCCGCTACAACGGGTGGGAACGGATGCTTCTTCACGTTCTTCCAGAATCCGATCGTAGCCGGGCATCCACCCGAAGGCGCGGTGCACATCAAGCTACCGAAGTCGACATGAACCTCTCCCTGGTCGGTGGTCATCGTTGTATTGTCGAACAGCTCAACGGTGCCCTCCACTTCGGATGTCCCGGCCGGTGCCGCAGGCAGATCGATGGTCGTTATAAAGTTCCCCATCATGTCCTGGCTAACGGGCATCGATCCGCTCACGGTCGTGGCGGGCCCGCTCGGCGGAACGAAGCTGATGCTGTACAAGACGACAAAGCTGTCCCCTTGCTCCAGATCGATCCCGGTAACCGTCATGGTGGATCCCGAGCATCCAAGATCTGCGTTTGCCGAGTTTATGGCGTTCGCTAGCGCTGGGCTGGCCGAAGCCAGCAAAGCGAACAATAGCGACGACATGATACCTGCCCTAAGTTTCATACGATTCTCCTTGTTGCACTGTCTATTTCGACTCTGGCGAACCACCCTAGTGCGCCTACGCCCAATGCAGCGGATACAAAGCCGCCCTCTTGCCTCATGACGAGGCTCGTTTTCGCGACGCGGTTGTCGCCGACAGTGAATTGTAGCGGAGCCCGTTTTTTGCTTGCGTCTACTTGGAGAATTTGCTGCGCGCGCTCACTTCAGCGCGGAGTACGACGTCGGCACCAGGATGCTATTCGTGATCGAAGCGACGATCGGGCCGTCGACTTCGCTCTTTGCCCGCGCCTCGATCCATTCAGGATCGGCAGCGAAGGCGCCGAACTTCTTGTCGCGATCAGCCAACGATTCCCATTGCAGCATATAAACCAGGTCCGAACTCGACTCTCCGATCGCCACCGTCCAGAAGCCGACCTGCTTGATGCCGTGCTTCTCGAACAGGCGCAACGTGACCGTGCCGAAGCGGTTGACGATCGCCGGCAAGCGTCCCGGGACACAGTGATATACGCGAAGTTCATAAACCATTTTCGTTTGCTCCTCCGTATTTTTTTCTATTCGCCCAGCTCGTCGAGCAGGGCCTTGGCGTCCTTCAGATCGGCGGTGTCGAGGCCCTCGGTGAACCAGTTGTAGATTTCGGCGAGCATCGCGCGAGCCTCATCGCGCTTGCCCTGCTTCGACAGAATCTGCGCGAGCAGCATCGTCGCACGCAGTTGCTCAATCTTCGCGCTCTGGCTGAGGCTCAACTGGATACACTGGCGAAGACTCTCTTGCGCCTCATCGATATGGCCGGCCCTCAGTTGCAATTCGCCGCGGATGCGGCAGTAGAGCGTGTCGACGCCCCTGGTCGAGTACTTATTCCTTACCTCGATCCATTGGTCCAGAGCAGCGAACCCGCGGTCGAACTCGCCGAGGCGTCCGCAAGTCCCCGCGACGAACGGGAGCAGGTTGAGCCGGCTCATCTCGATTTCGGTGCTGTCCGCATGCTCCAGCTGTTCATTCATCATCGCGAGTCCTTCGCGCAGCCGCCCTTGCAACAACGCCGTCCACGCGAGGCATCGGTTCGCGATCGCGAGCCAGAAGGGAAAGCCGTGCTCGGTGCACAAGGCGATCACATCCTCGCAAAGTGGAGCGGCAATCGCGCCTTCGCGGCGCGCACAGTGAGCCTGGACCACCGTCACCATCGCCATCGCGTAGCTGAAAGGATCGGATTCTTTCGAAACGATCTTCGCCGCTTCGTTGCTCCGCTGCAGTGATTGGTCGGGATAGCCGAGATTGAACAGCAGGTCGCTCAGGCTGGTCAGGCACAGCACGTCTGGGTCGGGCCCAAAGCGGCCGATCCCTTCGATCGATGCCCGTACGTTTTCAAACTTCAGCGATTGTTCAAGATGCTCGCGCCCGGCGCTCAAGTCGCCGGCCTGGAACAGCGACGACCCCAGCGCATAGTGCGCAATCTTGAGCATTCGCGGACGCGGAAGCTGAACGCTGTCCTCGAGGCTTTCCGCAAGCGCAATCGTCGATTGCGCCACCTTCAGCGAAGATGCCGTGTCACCGCGAGTGTAGTGATATCCCCACAGGCCCTGCAGCGCGACGAACATTTGACTATGCCGCATGGGATCGTTGAGGTTGCGCGCCAGCTCGTACCCGCGCGAGAAAGCCCGCTCGACATCTTCGGATGAAAAGCCCTTGGCCGCCATCAGTGCGACGCCGAGATTCATTTGCAGCCTAACTTCGTCCCGCGCGCGCGCTTCGCTTTCCGGCGTCGCCGCCAGCAATTCCAGCGCGCGATTGACGTAATCGATCGCCTCCGCATAGAGCGATCGCTGCGATGCCTGGTTCGCCGCGCGCCCCAGAAAATCGATCGCCTTGGCGAGGTTCGCGCTCCGTCCGTAATGATGCGCCAGCTCGGTCAAATGATCGTCGATCTGCGACGCATGAATCGTCTCGATCGCCGCCGCCGCCCGCTCATGCAGACTCTTGCGCCGCTCCATCAGCACCGATTGGTACGTCACCTGCTGCGTGAGCGCGTGCTTGAAGGTGTATTCAAAGTCGCCCGTCGACGCCTGCTCGTAGACGAACTCCGCGACCTGCAGATGGTCGACCATCGGCTGGATGCGCTCGTTCGCGATTCCAGTGACCGCGCGAACGAGGTTGAGCGGAAACTCCTTGCCGATCACCGACATCGTTTGCAGCAATTCTTTTTCCGCCGGCGGCAGCCTGTCGATACGCGCAGCGAGGATTCCTTGGACCGTCGGCGGAATCTTCAACTCGCTGAGCGGGCTCGTGAGACTGACGGTCCCGTTGCGCGCGAGCGCGCCGTCCTCGAACAGCGCCTGCACCATCTCCTCGATGAAGAACGGGTTGCCCTCGGTCCGTTCGATGACAAGACGCTTGAGCGGCTCGAGTTCCGCGCTGTCGCCGAGCAGCGCCTGCAGCATCTCGGCCGCGTTCTCCTTGGCGAGCGGGTCGAGCCGCAACTGCGTGTAGTAGGTCTTGCCGCCCCACTCGTGCCGATACTCGGGGCGATAGTTCACCAGCAGCAGGATGCGCGCGGTGCCGATCGAATCGGCCAGCAGGTTCAGCAACGCCTGCGTTTCGTCGTCGACCCAGTGCAGGTCCTCGAAAATCACCATCAGCGGCTGGTTGAGCGACTCGCGCGTCAGGATGCGCTTGATCGCGTCGAGCGTGCGCCGCCGCTTGATTTGCGCGTCCATCTGCGCGAGCGGATCCTTCTTCTGCAGTTTGTTTAGATATTCGTCGAGCCGATCGAGGCTCTGCTCCCAGTGCCGCTGAAAGTGATCGTCACCCTCGACGATCCCCAACAGCGAGAACAGGTACGGCCGCGTGCCTTCGAGCGAAGGATCGAGGATCGCGAGCCGTCCCGCAATCTTCTCGCGCCGCTTGCGCGCGTCGTCTTCGGGCGAAATTTCGAAGTATGAATGCAGCAGCCCAATCACGGGCAGGTATGCCGACGCCTTGCCGTACGAAACCGAGAACGTCTCCAGCAACATCCAGCCCGCTTGCGAAGTCTGTTTGAATTCGTAGATGAGCCGCGACTTGCCGACTCCCGGCTCCGCCATCGCGGCGACGATCTGCCCGTGACCGGCGGCCGCTCGCTCCGCCGCGGCCTTCATCGCATCGATCTCGCGACTCCGCCCGACGAATTTCGTGAAGCCGCGTCCCGCCGACCGCTGCAGCCGCGTGCGCAGTTGCCCAATTCCGGTCACCTCGTACACGTTGACCGGCTCGCTGACGCCTTTGATTCGCGCCGGTCCGAGAGGTTTCAGTGTGAAGTATCCTTCGACCAGCTTGCGCACCGTTTCGGTAATGGCGATCGACCCCGGCGACGCGAGCGCCTGCATCCGCGACGCCAGGCTGGTCGAGTGCCCAATCGGTGTGTACTCGGTGTGCGCCTCGTCGGTCTTGATCGAACGAATCACAACTTCGCCGGTATTCACGCCGACGCGCACCTGCAGGTTGACGCCCTTCTCGGCGCGCAACTTTTCGGCGTAGCGCTTGACGTCCTCCTGCATGCGCAGAGCCGCGTACAGCGATCGCTGCGGATGCTCCTCGTGCGCGACCGGCGCGCCGAACAGCGCAAAAATTCCGTCGCCGGTGGATTGCACGATATAGCCGCCGTACCGATGCGCCGCGTCGATCATCAACTTGAGCGCCGGATCGACAATCGCGCGCGCCTCCTCGGGATCGAGGTCCTCCATCAACTCCATCGATCCTTTGATGTCCGCGAACAGCGCCGTGACCGTCTTGCGCTCGCCCTCGAGCGCTTCCGCCGAGATGCTCTCCGTTGCGATGCGCACGCTGGAGGCCGAGTCCGGTGCTGACGAACCGGCGGAAGCGCCGCTATCCGTCAGTCGATCGCCGCATTTGCCGCAGAAGTCGGAGGTCGGCGGATTTTCCGCATTGCATTTGGCGCAATGCCTTGCGAGCGCGTTGCCGCATTTCGCGCAGAAATTGTTCGTCGGGGGATTAGTCGTCCCGCATTTCGAACAGTGCATGGCAAGCACGATTCGGCCGAGGCCGAATTACCTTCACGCGGACTTGGCGATCGCTTTACCCGGCGTCAGTTGGCACTCGACAAATTTTCCGCCCTTCATTATCACGTCGAGCTTCGCGCGCTCCTGCAGCACCGCGATGTCCTTCACTGGATCGCCGTTGACTACCAGCAGGTCGGCCAGCTTGCCCGCTTCGATCGTCCCGAGGTCGTCCTTCATCCCGAGCATCTCGGCGCCATTGCGCGTAGCCCAGCCGATCACGTCGAGCGCAGGTATCCCCGCGCCTTTGACGTATGCCTCGAGCTCCTTCGCATAGTCGCCGTGCATCAAACCGGCAACGCCGAAATCATCGCCGATGAGCAGCTTGACGCCCGCCGCATTCGCCCTCGGCACCATCTTGTACGAGTATTCGAGCCCGCGCTTCATCTCGTCGTTAAAATACTCGGTCTTGCCGCTGCGCCGATGCTCCTCCGCCACCGCGTATGTGAAGTACACGCTCGGCGTGACGAAAGTTCCTTGCTTAACCAGGCGCTCGATACACTCGTCGTCCATTTGATCGGCGTGATCGACCAGGTCGAACCTCAGGTCGAGCGCGGCCATGATGCCGCGCTTGGAAACGATATGCCCGCGGATTTTCTTGCCGCGTTCGTGCGCGGTATCAGCGGCGGCTTTCATCTCCTCGGGAGTGATCATCATCATCTCGGCCGGAAAGGCGAACCCATGGCCGCCAGTCACATTGAGCTTTATGATTTCGGCGCCGTCCTTGATTTCGCTGCGCACCGCCTTACGAAACGCGTCGGCGCCGTCAACGATCGGGATGCCTCCCTCCAGCTGCAATTTCCACCAACTCGGATGAACATCGGGCGCGTCGCCGGTGGTAATGAACTCGCGTCCGCACGGCATGAGACGCGGCCCCTCTATAATTCCCTCATCGATCGCACGTTTGAGCGTGGCGTCGATGTTGTGCAGCGTGCCCGCACCGACGGCGCCGGTAAATCCGCTGCGCAGCAGTAGCTCGGCGTTTTTCGCGGCGATCAACGCGAGCATCGTCGCCGGATACCTCAGGTCGATATCCTCGATGCGCTCACAGTTGGCGTAGGCGCTATGGTAGTGGCACTGGATCATCCCCGGCATCAGCGATCGGCCGGCCAGGTCGTAGACCACATCATTGACGGAAGGTTTGGGCGCGTCGCCGTTCGATGCGACCGCGGTGACGCGATCGTCCTCGACCACGACGGTCGCATTTTTCTTCGGCGCATTGCGTCCGTCAATCAAATTCGCGCGGCGAAAGAATATCCGTCCCATAAAAATCAGCCTCCCCTTCCCTTGTGGTTCACGCTTAGCGTAGATCCACTCCAGTATCCACGAAAACGCGGTTGAGGTAGTAGGCGGCGCCGACGCAGCAACGTCTCAGATCGCCGCAGCAGCCGCAAGTTAGGCCCGACGCCAGGTGTCGTCGAACGGACCATTCTTTATGTAGCAAAATATGCCATAGTGTTGGGAAGGAAACCGCCAGCGAGTTCATTGGGAGGGGAGATGACATGACAAGCTTCAACGATATGGTGATGAAACTTCGGGGGATTACGAGTCTCGTCCTCGTGGTATCGGCTTTATCGCTGGCGGCCGCATCCAACGGCTACGCGGCATGCACCCCTGCCACCACTCACACGCTGTCGCCATCGGCTTGCGGCGTCGTTATCTCTACCGCGGGCTGCTACAACATGACGACCAGCCTCACCGACACAAGCAGCACCGGCGACTGCGTCGAGATCACCGCGGCGAATGTCTACCTAAACCTGACCGGTGAGACGATAACCGGCACCGGCGCGTCCAGCACCGCCAACGGAATCCACGTCGCGTCAACCGGCGCCGGCGCCACCATCGTGGGCGGCACCATCAGCGGTTTCGATATCGGAATTCTCGCCAACGCGAAGGTGCTGCTCGAAGCACCGGATGTGCACGACAACAATAGCGATGGCATTCAGATTACCAGCGGGGCCGTGAGCAGGATCGTCGGCGGCAGCAGCGATTCCAACGGCGGCAACGGCGTGACCATCACCGGCTCGAATTCCTTCACCTTCGACACTCTCGATGCCAGCAACAACCAGGGTTCCGGAATTGTAGTGAACACTTCGAGCGCCGGCGCCATCACCACGGCAACCGCCAACTCCAACTCGCAGTCCGGGATAATTCTGAACTCGTCGAACTCGACCAACATTCCGGGTCTGAATGCCAACAGCAACGGCACTTACGGCGTCGAACTTTTCAAATCCGGCAGCAACAAGATCTTCGCGATCGCCGTCAACTTGAACGGCCGCTACGGTGTCTACGTAAAGGAGTCGTCGTCGAACGTCATCGGCTCGCCGACCGGCACGATACATTGCAACGGCACAATTGACGTGTACCTCGGATGCTCAGACGCCGCCGGTCCGGACTTGACTGCTTGCCCAACTGCGAGTGCGGCCAACGAGATCGACGGTGCCGTTGTTTTCGGTACCGGTGTGAATCCCTACGGCATAGTTATCGATCTGGGAAACCTGGGGAACAAGGTCCTCGCAAGCAACGGCTCCACCGATGTGACCTTCGACATGTACGACGCGAACAAGGCTGGGCAGAACACCTGGTTCGGCAATACTTTCACCAGCGCCAACCAGACCTACATCCACTGACGCAAGCGTCAGTTGTGATTGTACCCACCCGCTTCGTTTTCAGTGAGCGGGTGCGAAATGGGATGCTTCTCGAGCAGCGCGAGCGACCGGCGCATATCTTCGAGTAGCAGATCGCCCAGGTCGCGCGTCACGCCGTGGCGAACCAGTATGCGCTGAACCACCAGGTCCTCGCGCTTCGGCGGCATCGAGTAGGCCGGCACCTGCCATCCACGCGCGCGCAGCCGATCGGAAAGATCGTACAGCGAAAAGCCGTGGTCGCCCTCTTTTAGCATCCAGCAAACGGCCGGCAGTCCGCCGCGTCCGTCGTGGATGATTCGGAACGGCCCCATCTTCGCGATCTCTGCCGCGATATGCTGCGCCGTGTGGTAACAGGCCTCCTGGATTTTCCGGTAGCCTTCGAATCCCAGCCGCAGAAAATTGTAGTACTGGCAAACTATCTGGCCCGCCGGACGCGAGAAGTTCAGCGCGAACGTCGGCATATCTCCGCCAAGGTAATTGACGTGGAAGACCAAATCTTCCGGCAGGTCACCATGATCGCGCCATACCACCCAGCCCACACCGAGCGGCGCCAGCCCGAACTTGTGTCCCGACGTGTTGATCGACTTCACTCGCGGCAATCGAAAATCCCACACCAGCTCAGGCTGGCAAAACGGCGCTAGAAATCCGCCGCTCGCCGCATCGACGTGAATCGGAATGTCGAGCCCGCTGCTCTTCTCGAAACCGTCCAGCGCCTGCGCGATCGCCTGCACCGGCTCGTACTGGCAGCAGGTCGTCACGCCAAGCGTCGGCACCACCATGATCGTGTTCTCGTCGCACCGCGCGATCACCTGCTCCGGCCCCATCAACAGTCTATCGCCCTCGACCGGAACCTCGCGCACCTCGACGTCGAAGTAGCGGCCGAATTTGTGCCAGCACACCTGCACCGGCCCGCACACCAGGTTCGGCTTCTCCGTCGACCTGCCCTCCGCCCGCCTCTTTTTCCGCCAGCGCCACTTCGCCGCCAGTCCGCCGAGCATCGCCGCTTCGCTGGATCCCGTCGTCGAACAGCCCATCGTGTTTGTGCCGGCCGGCGAATTCCAAAGATCGGCCAGGATATGCACGCATCGCGCCTCGATCTCCGCCGTCTGCGGATACTCATCCTTGTCGATCATATTTTTGTCGATGCACTCCGCCATCAGCGTGAGCGCCTCGGGTTCCATCCACGTCGTGCAAAACGTGGCAAGATTCTGCCGCGAGTTGCCGTCGAGCAGCAGCTCGTCGTGAATCAGCGCGTACGCCGTCCGCGGCGAACTCTCGTTGCGCGGGATTCGATGCTTCGGGACCGAAATCGAAATATCGCTGGAAGCGTAAATGACGTCCGACGGCTTCCTGCCGGCGTCATGTTTCCTGTGAAGTGACATGCTCGTTCCTCCAATGCCGATCAAGCCGGACGTGAACGAGTCTAGCCGCTAGTTGGCGATATGCGCGAGCGCGCTGTAGCCGCTCCAGATGATCTCGATGCCGATGCAGAACAGGATGAACGCCGACAGCCGCACCACCACGTTGGTGCCCTGCTCGCCCAGCGCGCCGACGGTCCCCTCGGCGAATCGGTAACAAATGTATATTGTCACCGCCATTGCGATGACGCCGCCGATAGCCGCTGCGCCGAGCAATGCGAGCTCGGTGAACGGTATCCCCCGCGGCCGCTGGCTGCCGAGCGTGATCGCCACAGCGATCGATCCCGGTCCCACCGTGATCGGCATGGTGAGCGGATAAAACGGATCCGTCGGTTGCACCGGTTTATGCTCGCTGCGAGGGTCGTCGGTGAACTCGTCGCCCGACTGCAGCAGGCTCCATCCCGTTGCCGCCACGATCAGTCCGCCGGCGACGCGCACGATCGGCAATGTGATGCCGAAGAATTCGAGCACGTACGATCCGATGAGCAGCGATCCGAGCAGCAGGAAGAAGCTGTTGATCGTCACTCGAAGCGCGAGTTTGTTGCGTTCGGGGTCCGTACAGTGGCGCGTCAGGCCAAGAAAAATCGGCGCGCCGCCAATCGGGTTGATGATCGGAAACAAGCCCGCATAAACGAGCAGAAAAGCATTCGCAATGTCGTAACCGGAAATCATTCGACACCAGTCCTCGCCCGCGCGACGTCGCGATGCTCGCGCGCGAAGCATGCAGTCTGATGCGAAACGGCCCGCCGGGTCAAATCGCGCACGCACCGCGGACCATCTAAACTGTCCTCGACGCGAACCCTGTCCCTGGAGGCCTCACCGCGATGCGCTTGCTCTACGTCGATATCGATACTCTGCGCGCCGATCATCTCGGCTGCTACGGCTACCATCGCAACACCAGCCCCGCCATCGACGCGATCGCGCGCGACGCGATTCGCTTCGAAAATGTCTATGCCTCCGACACGCCATGCGGTCCCTCGCGCAGCGCGTTGATCTCGGGCCGCTTCGGGATTCACAACGGCGTCGTCGGTCATGGCGGCACCGGCGCCGATCCGTTTCTCGAAGGTGCTTCCCGCGGTTTCCAGTCGCGCAGTGCGACGACCAGTTGGGCGCGCCGGATGCGCTCGGTCGGGATGCATACGGCGACGATCAGCACGTTCGGCGAGCGGCATTCCGCGTATCACTGGGATGCGGGTTTCAACGAGGTGATCAACCTCGGCACGATGGGATTCGAAACCGCCGACCAGGTCGCACCGCTCGCGCTCGACTGGCTTGGCCGCAACGGCGCGCGCGACAACTGGTTCTTGCACGTCCATCTGTGGGATCCGCACACGCCCTATCGCACGCCCGCCAGCTATGGCGATCCGTTCGCGCACGATCCGGCGCCCGACTGGATCACCGAAGAGATCCGCACGCGCCACTGGAGCATGCCCGGTCCGCATTCGGCGCAGGAGATCGTCGGCTTCAAGCCCGGCGAGCACGGCATCTCCGACCGCTTCACGCGCCAGCCGCAACAGGCGACCTCGATGGCAGAAATTCGGCGCATGTTCGACGGCTACGACGTCGGCATCCGCTATGCCGACGATCACATCGGCCGCTTCATGAACCGGCTCGCGGAAATCCGCGTGCTCGACGAAACCGCGGTGATGATTTCCGGCGATCACGGCGAGACCCTCGGCGAACTCGGCATCTACTGCGATCACCACACGGCCGACGAATGCGTCACGCACTTGCCGATGCTACTGAAGTGGCCCGGACTCGCGGCCGGCCGCGTCGATCGCGGCCTGCATTATCAGATCGACGTCGCCGCGACGGTCCTCGAGCTGCTCGGCGCGCGCGTTCCCTCCAACTGGGACGGCAGTGGATTCGCCGACTCACTCCGCCAAGGCACCGACACCGGTCGCGAACATCTCGTCGTGTCGCAAGGAGCGTGGACGGCGCAGCGCAGTGTGCGCTTCGGCGATTACATCTGCATCCGCACCTATCACGACGGCTATCACGGCTTTCCCGAAATCATGCTCTTCGATCTCAAGCGCGACCCGCACGAGACTCGCGACCTCGCCGCCGATCACCCTGAACTCGCAGCACAAGCCCTCGCGACTCTCGAAGATTGGCACGGCCGCCAGATGACGCGCTCGACAACGGGCATCGATCCATTGTGGACGATGCTGCGCGAAGGCGGTCCCTGGCACGTGCGCGGCCGCCTCAAGGAATATCTCGATCGCCTGCGCGAAACCGGCCGCGCCGAATGGGCCGCTCGCATCGCCGCCGATCACGCCGACGACCTGCGATTCTAAGCGGCAAAGAAGCATGCCGCCCCCGCCGCTTCCCATCGCAGAAACAAACGCCCCGCGCTATACGCCAAGCTATCGCTGCTGGCGTGAGCAATCGGCTATGGTCCGCCAAGGAATTGATTGATGCTGCCACTTTCTCCGATTGACGGAATCGTTTTCTTCTTCGCGACGCTTTTTGCCGTCAGGCTGCTTGCCACACGACTGCCCCCAGCTGTCGCCACCTACGCTGTCGGTGGTCTCATGCTCGCGCTCTTTTACGGTGGACCTCGCCTGTACGGGAGAGACTGGTATTGGTTGGGCTTCGCTCTGGGCGCGTGCACCGGTAGCTTCTGGTGGATGGCCTATACGCGCATGACCGAGACGGAGAAGAAAAACTACCGATCGCAAGAGACTCAGATTTCGCTGCTTATCACCATGCTGCTTCTGATCGCCTTCGTCGTACTGATCGCGATAGGCCGTTAGCGTGGTTCGTTCAAAATTAGGACGCTACCGCTGGCTGCAGTGTCTCAGTTTGAATTTCTTTCCCTGCATCCGTGCTCTGCGATATGTTGATGTAATTCGTCGAGGGCATTCTTTAGCCGGTTCGTAGCTTCTTTTCTTTCGGCGACTTTCAAATAGTAATCCGCGCTGTTCTTAGATGTTTGCGCAATCTCGTGCATAGCGCGCCCAAGCTCGCGCGCTGGGGGCATCGTTGCCATCAACAATCGCCACCGCTCGTCACACCGCATTCGAAAGTCTCTGGTTCGCTTCCCATTCGTCCGCGATTCCGATCAAATCCCCGAACGAGAATAGACGATCAGCGATGCCCGATTCCATTGCTGAAGTCACTGTGAGCGACTTGCGAATCCGGAGACCAAGCGCGACCTATTTCAAATTAACCCACTACCACTTAACGCTACAGATAGTTTCCCATTCTCCTGACTGCTAGACTCCCCGCCTGATAGTCGCGCTCGGTGGGGAGGGTATGCCGGGGAGCGTGGGGAAATCTGTTCAGCGCACGATGCCGCGTACCGGCTTGCCGGCCGCTCTCGTCGCCTTACTCGCGGCCGCCCTCGCATTCACCACCGCCGGATGCTTCCTGCCGATCCTCACCGCCATCCCGTCCGTAATCAATCTCGCTCACTCGATCATCAAGGGTAACAACCCTGACGACCCCGACGCTGTCGCCAGCACCAATCCCGACGCCAAGGATCCTCCGCCAGAAGAGCCCAGCAAGCCCACTCCTCAACTGACTCAGGGCAATATGTGCCAGATGATGGCGATTGCGCGGCCCGACATGGTGCTCGTCGAACTCCGCAAGAACAGCGCGGGCGCTCCCGAGTATCGCGAACTCAAACTGCAAAATTCCGCCGACGAAGCGCACTGGGCGCCCGTCGTCGGCAACGGCACCGCCGCCGACGGATGGCTCCCGGCGGTCAATTTTCTCAAGATGGATTTCAATCCGCCGCTGACCTCGGAAATCCCCGACACGGGCACCAGCTACCTCGCCTATGCGCCCAGCCCGGCCGACCCGAACGATCCCACTCAGACCACGCAAGCTAAGCCGCCGCCCGGAAGTGAAGTCGGCACTTTTACATGGGCCGGACAAATCTTTCAGTACACGGTAGCGCGCAACCCGCCCTGCCTCGCCGCATCTTCATTGCAGGCCGCCGCCGCGCAATAAACTGTTAGGCCTTCAGAAACGATTTCCGCTTGATATCCGTCACCGCGAGCGGATTCGCCGGTAGCAATATCGGCAGCAACTTCTCGGCGCCTTCCTTCTCCACCAGTTCATACTCGTCTTCCGTGATCCCAATCGCCGTCAGAAACTTGACCTTCCCGTTTGGCGTATCGATTTGTCCAAGGACCGGATCATTTCGAAAAACCATCGCCACCAGGTTGGTCTCCTCGTGGCTGGTGATAGGCCTGCCCCACGCGATGTAGTGTCCGTCATCGAACGGCGAATTGCTCTTGAACACGTACCGCGCCAGATTCTGCATCGTCATCACCGGCCACAGCGGCGGCTCGGCTTCATCGTTCGCGCGCTTGAGCCTGAAGCTCAGCTCGAAACCCCAGCCGCTCTCTTCCGCGTTCTTGGACTTCTTTTCGTATAGCTCGCTGAATCCGAACGTGATGTAGCTCCAGTGAGGCGGACCTTCCGCCCTATACGCACTGACGCCGTCGAGCGGATCGTGACCGCCCTCCGAATATCGCATGACGACGCCCCAATGCTTGGGCTGCTGAGTCCCGTAAATCGACGACAGCTTTCCCTCGATAGCTTCCCACCCCGGATTCTCCGCCATTTCCACGCCCTCCCCAGCCTCGCGTTCGAAAAAGTGGCTCCCTACATGAATCTCTAGTCTGCCAGATTCGAAAGTGAGGAGGCAGTGGAGGCCCTGCGTGGGGTAGTGCCCTAATTTGAAACTCGGTCCGATAGCGCCGTGACTGGCTTTCCCGTCCTTGAGCGCGTAGATACTCCACCATTAGAGGTGCTTCACGAAATCCAATGCTTCGGGGAACGCGAATACGGTACGGTCTGAGGAAATTCTATTTGATGATGGCCCTGGGTTTCCTTTTGTTCAACGGGTTTGTGGGTTCAATGTTCTTAGCCACTGACGGCTGGGCAAGAACCGTTTGGTTAGTGATTCTGCTGTTGGCTAATTTTCTGTTGATACTGGCGCTTATTCTCGGCCCTAAACCGAGCGTGCTCGCAGAGCAGGCTGAACGCGAGCGACTGATGAACCAGCGCCCAAGGACGAACCCCCCTTCACCGCGTACTGCTGAAAGAGCCCTTGCGTTTGCTCGGCGGGTTTTCCAAAAGAGAATTTCGAATTAAGGCACTAACCTGCCTCCTAAGTTACTAGACAATGCGCGATACTGCGGGGATACTTGCCGCGCCGCCTCCTCGCAGCAAGCCGCTGCCGCACCATAAACTCTTAGGCCTTCAGCAGCAAACTTCGCTTGATATCCGTCACCGCCAGCGGATTCGCCGCTAGCACTATCGGCATTAACTTCTCAGCGCCTTCCGTTTCTGTGCGTCGTTGCCGCCGTGGCATTCTGGTTTTAATCGGGCGCGGTTTCCGCTCTTGGGATAACATGTCGAGCGCGTCGGCACCGCGGATGACGACGGGAAACCATGTAGGAGAGGTTGGAATGAGCTCGCAGCGAGTGTCGGGAACCGCCATGCAACGAACCATTGCCGTCCTGGGCTCGGCGGTTTTCTTCGTGGTCGCCCCATTTACGCTGGCGGGGCTCATTCCATGGTCGATCACCGGTTGGCAACTCCGGCCGCCGTTCCTTGGTCTCGAGCTGACGCGCGGCATCGGCGCGCTAATGATTCTCGCAGGCGTGCCTGGGATCGTTGACGCATTTGCGCGTTTCGCGCTGCAGGGTCTCGGCACCCCCGCGCCCATCGCGCCGCCCCGGATTCTCGTGGTGACCGGTCTCTACCGTTATGTGCGTAATCCAATATACGTCGCGCTCGTTGCCATCATCCTCGGTCAAGCGGTGCTGATGGGCGATTGGCGCCTCATCGTCTACGGCGCGCTGCTCTGGCTCGCCTTCCACGTCGTTGTCGTGGCGTACGAAGAACCCACGCTCGAGCAGACGTTTGGGAGAGAGTACGAGGTGTTCCGCGCCGCCGTCCCGCGCTGGATACCGCGGATGACCCCATGGCAGTCGAAATGATCGGTGGCCCAGGGGTTACGACAAACTCGCTCGGAACTACTTCTCAGCCCTGTGCCTCATCGCCGCCGCGGCATTCTGGTTTTAATCAATTGAGTCTAGACCCTTTAGAGTTGCAGGAGGTGCAGACACCGTACGGGATATGTTGTTCGGCCACCCAGGGCCGGATTCGAACTCTCTCGCCAATACCAGATTCGAATCAGGGAGCCGAAGAGCCATCACGACTCCCGGACCGATAAAGTTCAATCAACCTGGTTTGCGGCCAGAAACAGAGACTTCGACAGGGCGGAAAAGAAGTCCTGATAGGTTTGCGGGTCTTCAACAGTTTTATCGTTGTGCTCGATACTCGCGCGAACGGCTACCTGCTTGTTGCCCCTGGGACGGACCGTCACCGTGACCCGCGCCGAGTATCCCGCAAGCTTTGTCGCGGTCACCGTACCGAGGTCGGAATCAGCCTTGTCCACCACGAATCCAAGGTCCTGGAGGGTCGCGACGGTGGCGCGCAACACCTGTTTGCGATCGGTGGTATCAAATGCCCGGGTCTGGATGCTCCGAATCTTCAGCTGGTCCACATCGGAATCCAGCAGCCGTTGTTGAGTCGTCGGACAGCCGCTCGTCGACAGCGCAATCAACATGGCGATGGCGACCCACAATCCGTGCCTCACAGGTCGTTCGCCTCGAGAAATACGGCCTTCGAAAGTTTGTCGAAAAACTCGGTGTAGATTTCATCCGAGCCGAGCATTTCCTGCGTGCTCACTTGTCCAGCAGTGTTATACACGATGCGTTGAAAGGTGACTCTGACGATCGTGCTGTGGCCATCTCCGAGAGGTTTCACGACGACCCCGGCGCGCATCTTTTGCTCCTTGTCAGTCGGCTGCACTATAGGACGCCCACCGGCAGCGGTGAGCACCGTCAGAATTATCGCTTCGGTTTGCTGCTTGGCGCTCACGGCGCTTCTCATCTTCGATGCGGTTAGGATCCCCAGTTCCTTGTTGCTCTCGTCGATGTTGAATCCCATGTCTTGAAGAAGCGCCGCGCTCGCAGACAGCAGGTTGGCTTCGTCAGTAGTCTTGTAGCTACGGCTCTGCTGCTCCCGAAGCTTGAGCTGATTATCAGACGGCAACATCAAGTTCTTCGGCGGGCCGGCGGGCGCACAACCCATCAGCCCTATCAGGCAGACAACGGCAACCCCTTTCAAAACTGGCTCCCTCCCACGATTTCGTTCTAGAAGCGCGAGGAATGATATGCGAGATCCGTGAGCTTCTTCTGCTCGTCGAACTTGACGATGACCGTGAGCGTCCGCTGGCTCTCAGATGTCGCTCCAGAGCCTCCTTCCCCTCCATTCACCACAACGAACCAATAGGCTCCCGAATCCGAATGCACAGTATCGGTGGCGATCTTGTCGTACACCCAGGTCTCACTCCCGTTGTCTCCGCTGGTGACGATGTTAGGAGAACCCATCGCCTCCAAAACATCGGTAGTGCTCATGCCCTTTCGGAGGTTCCTCTGGACGGTCCCCAGGGTCAGGCGATCGCCTTCAGGCGCGGCCTGGGTAGCTTCGGCATGATGTTCCGCGCTGCACCCGGCGAGCAGAACCGTAAATGCCAGGATCGCTGGTAGCCAAAATTTTCGCATGCGAGCCCCCTCGATGATCAGATCCAGAACGCAGCACAATCATAGCACGTTAGAGTGACAAGAGGTCGATCCGGCGCCCCGCGCTCGCTTTTTGTTAGCTGATTGTTGGTTCAAATGAACGCGAACTATGCGACCTTGCAAGTGTTGCGTGGCTTCCGCAGCCGTGTACCTCGTTGCCGCGGTGGCATTCGAGATTTAATCCTGCGCGGGGTACTGTCTGAATGTTGCACCAGGAGCGTTTGCGCGTGAAATCAGATAAAAAGGGCGAATGATTCCCCGCCACGCAGCCGCGCTCGCGCTTGTGGGCTGGTATCTGATGGTGCCGCCAGTGCGGGGCGCTCCGGGAATGATTCTCGGACACGCGCCCCTCTGGGAGTGGCAGTCCTATGACTATTATCTGTACGACAGCAAGGCTGAATGTGAGAAGGCTATACCGTCGGATAAAGAAATTCAGGAGAATATGAAGCAGTGCTCGAACGGTGATTGTGCTATCAATACCGCGCTTCCAGGACTCGGTCGTTGCTTCGCTGAAAACGATCCGCGGTTAAAGAAAAAGAAATCGGGCAAAGGAAATTAAGACACTCTCGATCTGAAATTCAGACACTCAGCCCCGAATTAAGACAGTACCCATTAGGACACTACCTGCGCGCTAAGCTACCTACACAATCCGCGCGACACCGGGGATACTGCGAATAGCAGCGCTCGTGCCCCAGCTAAGTAGCAGCACTCCTGCAAACACGATCACTCCTTTTTCGACAGCCCCAAAAGCCGCGCTCAGAATCGCCTCTGATGGTGAAATGGCCATCGATCAGCTATGGTCGGCCGAAGAATTGATCGGAATCGTGGACGAATGGGAAGCGAACCAGAAGACACCGATGAATTACTAGTCTGCGCATTCTGCGGCAGAAACCCCGATCAAATAAAGGTCATGATCGGAAGTCCTCGCGACGCAAACATACAGATTTGCGATATCTGCGTGTTGTTCTGTTACGACATGCTTTTGGAGGCAGGGCACCTTCCGGACAGGAAACCAAACTGAGACCGCGCTCCCTTCTACCAGAACGCCGCGTAACCGTCTAATCTCGAACCGATGAAGCCCCGCCACGCAGCCGCGCTTGCGCTGGCCGTACTGCTGTGCGGGTGTAGCTCGCAGCCGAAAGCGTCCGGATGCGTATGTACTGGGATAGGCCCTACGGGGCCACCCGAATGCTGCTGTGGTTCCAAGTGTTCCCCTCTTGGAGGATGGCCGCCCGCTACCACATCTCAATCAGATTCAAAGACAGCACCCGCGAATGAAGGCGGAAAGTAGGCTGTCCGCCGTCATCCGGCCTAGTCCGCTCAGGGCCCGCAAACTTAGGACACTTCACCGCTTGCACTTAGGACACTTCAGTTGCATTTAGGACAGTGCCGGCGGCTGCGATATTTCGTGGCCGTGATCGGCGAGCAGTCGCTGACCATCTTAGAACACTACCTGCGCGGTCAGTTACTTACACAATCCGCGCGACACCGGGGATACTGCGAATAGCTGCGCTCGTGCCCCAGCTCAGTAGCAGCACTCCTGCAAACACCAGCACTCCTTTTTCGACAGCCCCCATCGCCGCGCTCAGAATCGCCAGCTGCAGCCATGACACGAACATGTAGTGGATAAGGTACATCCCGTATTCGTTCTCGCTCAGGCTGTCGAAGATCCAGCGGCGCCGCGTCGCGAACCGCACGAACAGCGCCAGGAACGCAAACGATATCGTGCCGCAGCTCGCCGCGAACATCGCGCCGCCGACGATGTTCAAGAGCGCCGGAGACATCGTGGCGCCCTTCGTCATCACGATCAGCATGAAGACCACGCTCACCATGAACGTGACGACTGCCGCGACCGTCCATCGCGGCCAGTGGCGGGCGAGGATTCCGTCGGATGCGAGCAGACCGCGCTCGATCCCGTAGGCGCCCACGCCGATGCCCGCGAGGAAGTAAATCGCGTAGTGAAAAAGACGCGCCGTTTGGAACTGGAACGGCCCGACGCTGGTCCACGCCATCGCGCCGAAGATCGCAAGCATCGGAATAAAAGCGACGGCGGAAGCGGTAGCGAGCAGCAGAAAAAATCGCAGCGGATGCAGCCGCGCATTCGACGCGATCCGTCCAAGCACGTCACCAAAGTTCGGCGCAATCGCGAACAACGCCGCCACCGCCAGATCGAACGCGAGCAGCAGCCAGATAAACCACGCCGGCCCCGTCGGCCAGTCGCCAAACGCCACGAACTCGCGAAGATAGTTCCCCACGCTGTGCGGCCCAACCGTCAGCAGGTAAGTCGGATAGTACGCAATCGGCGCGATTATCGCCGCGGCGAACAGAAACGGAATTCCCAGCCGCCGCGCCCGGTCGCGAACAAAGCTCGCGTTGCCTTTGCGCTGCAGACTCGACCACACGAACAGCCCCGACAAAAAAAACATCAACGACATGAAAAAATCGTCGTTGAAACCGGTGAACAAACTCCATCCCGTCCAGTGATGCGCATCGACCACCATGAACGCGCGCCAATACGGTGGCTGCGCAAGCAGCGACGTTGCTTGCGGCGGCGACCCGTCCATATACGCGAGCACCGAGTGATGTGCCATCACGAGCACGACAAGAAAGCCGCGCAGGTAGCCCAGCGCGACGTTGTATCCCGGCCGCGCGACGTCGGCGGCCCGCACCTCGTTATGCTCGGTGACGACCGGTCGAATTACCGTTGCTCCTGATGATGCCATGGGGAATTACCTCCCGTCCGCGAGTTACTTACGCGTTGCCAGATCGAACACAGTCACCAACTCCTTCGCATAGGCTTTCAAATCGAGGTTGGGGTCGGCGGTTAACACCTGCGCCAGTCCGTCGATCGTACTTCTCAGCGTCGTCGCCATCACTCGGGTCGGGAACTCGCGAAACTCACCGCGCTCCTGCCCCGAACGGAAAAGACCTTCCAACTCGGTCACCGCCGGATTGAAGGCCATCGTGAGATTGACCAGCGGCTTGCCGGTTTTGGACGTGGCGCCAACTGCGATGTTCATCAACGCAACGATCTGGTTGAGATGCGCCCCCAGGAAATCGAGATTGCTCTCGATATACGCGCGCAGCATCCGCGCCGGGCTGTGCTCGGCAAAGATCCGCGGCATCATCTCGCCGGCCGCGGTCTCGAGCACGGTCGCGACCACCTGCTGAATCAACTCGCCCTTGCCGGCAAAGTGATACGAAATCACGCCCTTGCTGACACCCGCGCGCCTGGCGATCTCCGCCAGCGAAGCCTTCGCGTATCCGAGTTCCGCAATCGCATTGATCGCGCACTCGATGATCTGCGCGCGCCGCGCATTCTCAATGAACGATCGCTCGTCCTGACCGCCTGAGATGATTTCTGACCGCACGATCTAAAATCTAGTCGTCCGGCCAGGAAATGTCAACCCCTCGTCGCCGCTTGCTCCAACCTCGGCAACGCGGCAATCATTCAGCGGCCTAACCTCATTTATGTCAGCTATCGCATCATTCTACGTCATTCCGCAGGATCGTCTGCCGGAAATCCTCGCCGCGGCCACGCCGAGTCCGAAGAAATGGTTTCGTCCCGCCCGCGACCCCTTCTGGCCCGCGCTCCAGGGAGCGAGCCGTCAACTCGAAACCTTCGGATGGTCGGGATGGGTCTTCAACGATCTCGAAATGTACCTCGAGAGCCGGAACGGCTTCAGGTACAGCAAGTTCGGCGACGCCGCCGCGAGCCGACAATTGTCGAAGGCGCGCGCCTCGGACTGGCTCGTCGTGCCCGCACTGTCAGCCGCCGAATTGCGCGCGGCACTTGACGGCGTCACCTGCGAAGCCGCCGACGTAAAGACGTTTCTCTCGAGCGAGCACGGCCCCGACAACGTGGCGGAAGGCGCCGAAGCCGTGCAAGCCGCACTTACTATTCTGAAAACATGGCTGGCCGAAGTGTCACCGGGATCAGTCGGGCTCATGTCAGTCGGCTGAACCCGTCACACCGCGCACCGCGCAGTAAATTCCCCCGCGCGTGTTGACATGAATTGCGCAATGGATTTAATTTCGGAAAACTAGCGCGGAGCAACCCGCTCCGCCATCGGGCAACCGGAGATCGCCACGATGAAGTCCGCACGCCCTCTCCTCTTACCTCTACTTGCCGCGGCGGCGGTCGCCTCGTTCAGCATTGCTGCGGCTCAAAGTTCCGGTCCGCTCGCCGATCCCAAATCCGAAAACCAGGCGGGCTTTCCAGCCACTCTCTACTCGTGGGTGATTCCGCCCGACAACCAGCAGACGCCAGCGAAGATTGCGCTCGGCAAGGCGCTGTTCTTCGAAGATGCTTTGTCTGCGGACGGCAAGGTCTCCTGCGATCACTGTCACGCGCCGGCCAAGGGCTTCACCGATCAGCTGCCGACCTCGATGGGTATTCACGCGCAGTTCGGGCAGCGCAACGCACCGCCGGTGCTCAACGCGCTTTTCAACGTGACGCAATTCTGGGACGGACGCTCTCCGACACTCGAGGCGCAGATCGAAGGTCCGGTAACCAACCCGGTCGAGATGGGCATGAAGTCGACCGACGACGCGGTCGCGGCGATCAAGGCGATTCCCCAGTACCAGAAGCAATTCCAGGAAGTGTTCGGGCACGACGTCAACTTTGCCGATATCGAGCGCGCGATCGCGGCGTACGAGCGCACGCAACTCGCCTTCGACTCGCCGTTCGACAAATTCATCAACGGCGACCAAAGCGCGATCAACGATTCCGCCAAGCGCGGCTGGGCAATCTTCAACGGCAAGGGCCGATGCATGTCGTGTCACGGATGGAATCCGACGCAGCCTCTGTTCACCGATCAGAAGTTTCACAACATCGGAGTGTCGGCGCATAAGTCAGACTTCGTGCCGCTCGCGCAGAAGGCGCTTGGCGTGCTGAGCTCGACCGGCGGCGACTCGATTGCGATTGACAAGCTCGCTATCGGCACCGACATGAGCGGGCTCGGGCGATTCCTCGTGACCAAGCAGCCGCATGACATCGGGTCGTTCCGCACGATGAGCCTGCGCAACCTGCTCGTCACCGAGCCGTACTTCCACGACGGCTCGCAGGTGACGCTGTGGGACACGATCGATCACTACAACAAGGGCGGCGTGCAGAACCCGTACCTCGACGGCGGTATCGTTCCGCTCGGCCTCACCGAAGATGAAGAGGACGACCTCATCTCGTTCCTCGCGAGCCTCACCAGTCCCGAATACGCCGACGCCGCCAAGCAGGAGTACGACCTGCAATTCAAACGCTCGCGCACCGACCGGCCGCAGCGCGATACGGCTGCTGCGATGGGTGAGAAGGGTCGCAACGGGCCGGGATTGGCGGGACCGTTCGGCGATATCGGGCCGGCGCAGACTTTGGAGAGTCCGGCGCTGCTCGGCGGTGATTAACCTGATGAATGAAACAAGGCAGGCGCGCGATGGCTGCTCGGCATAAGAGCGTCGAAACGAAATACATGGAAGATCGCGATGCAGTCCTGCGCGGATTGCGCGGCCTGGACCGGCGCACGTTCCTGAAAGTCTTGGCCGCGTCGGCCGGCGCCGTGATGTCGAAGGGCCTGATCACGCCGCACTCATTCCAGCTCGTCAACGTCGCCAACGCCGCGCCCGACAAGGCCGCGGAAACAACCGGCATGGCGGGCCAGCCGCCCTTCACCTTCGCGTATATCTCGGACACTCATCTGTATCCGCGCACGCTGAACCAGCGCTTCGTGCGCGGCGCCGTGAAGGCAGTCGAGGACGTCAATGCTCTCGATCCGCAGCCGGACTTCGTACTGTTCGGCGGCGACCTGGCGCAACTCGGGCGTCGCGAGGAGCTCGACCTCGGCCGGCATATTCTCGCCGAGCTGAAAGCGCCGGTGAAGATGATGGTCGGCGAGCATGACTGGTTCTACGACCTCGGCGACACGTGGCAGGAGATGTTCGGCCCTCCTAACTACTCGTTCGAATGGAAGGGCGTGCACGTCGTCGTGCTGATGAGCGTGCATGAGAAAGATTTCTGGACGGCGCGCAAAATGACGCCGGCCGAGCGCATGCAAACGGTCGCCGGCCTCGACAATGGAATCCAGTCGCGCTTCGAAGTCGGCGACGACGAGCGCAAGTGGCTGTCCGACGATCTCGCCAAGGTGCCGCATACGACGCCGCTGCTGGTCTTCTCCCATTCGCCGCTCTACAAGTACTACCGCAACTGGAATTTCTGGACCGACGACGCAGAGCAGGTACAGGCGATTCTGAAACCGTATAAGCACGTGACGGTAATCCACGGTCATACGCATCAGATGCTCTACAACCAGATCGGGAACATCAGTTTTTACGGGATGCTCTCGACGGCGTGGCCGTGGCCTTACGCGCCCACCGGGCTGCCGCCGCTGACGGTTCAAATGAATCGCGCCGATCCATTCGATCAGTTCGACGGGCTCGGCGACGGCCGGCTAACTGTCCGCCCCGACGGCTTGGCCGACAAGATTTACAATTTGTGGGATCGCAATCCGGTGACGGTGAAGGCTGACTACCTGACTTCGCACGGCAAGGTTGACCGGCCGCCCGCGCCGCAGTTCGCGAGCTACTGATGAAGACCCGACGATCGATCGTAATCGCAACAGCCGCAGGATGTGCGGCGATACTCGCGGGAATCGCGTACGCGCCGCAAATGCTTCGCGCGCAACAGGCGCAGTCATCGCCGCCAATCCACCAGGTGCCGCCAGCGAAAGACGGCGGCGTGGTCGTGATGCTCTGTGACGGCAAGACCAGCATGGAAGTAAAGGGCCTCAAGACCGGCGAGTCGATGAGTCATACGCAGGCGGTCGAGGTCACGCGCCAGTTGATGGCGAAGTGGCAAGCCGAACATCCGAACGAGAAGTGGGAGATGGCGCAGATCGAGCAACCGTCGGCCCCGATGTCCTATGCAGCGGGGCCGGGAGCGAAGACGGCGGCCAAAGGGATGCAACAAGGCGACACCTACGCGAGCTTCACCGATCGCGATTACAAAGTCTGGAAGAACGAGACCGACAACTTCGTCGCGGAGGGGAAAAAGATTTTTCACAGCGACAAGGAACTTGGCGGCACGATCGGCGTGAGCTGCGACATGTGCCATCCCGACGGGTCGAATACGCATCCTGAGACCTATCCGAAGTACCAGGTACAGCTACAGAAGGTCGCGCTGCTGCGCGACATGATCGATTGGTGTATCGAGAATCCCGTGAAGGGCAAGGCGCTCGATCCCAACGATCCGAAACTGCGCGCGCTCGAAGCCTACATTCTCGCCCAACGCAAAGGCGTCCCGCTCAATTACGGCGAGCACTAGACGCTCGCTATCACTCAAAGATCCGGAAGTGTTCGCGCGGTTGGCAGACTTGCCGTCTCGCGACTATTGATAGAGGACGTCCGCGTCGTGCGGGCGAGTTTTAAGACCGAGACGGAGAGGGATCATGGGCAAACTCGATAAGAAAGTTGCAGTTATCACTGGAGCGGCCAGCGGAATCGGCCGAGCCACCGCGATCCGGTTCGCGGGCGAAGGCGCCGCGGTAGTGATCGCGGATCTCAATCGCGAAGGCGGCGATGCGGCGGTTCGCGACTGCAAGGAGAACGGCGGCAACGCGGTCTTCCAACTCACCGACGTCGCGAGCGAGGAGAATATCAAGGGCGCGGTCGATCGCGCGGTCAAGGAATTCGGACGACTCGACATCATCTATAACAACGCAGGCCTCGGCGGCGCGGTCGGACCGCTCGAAAAGACCAGCGCCGAAAACTGGGACCGCAGTTTCTCGATCCTGCTGCGCGCCGTATTCCTCGGCATCAAGCACGCGGTGCCCGAAATGCGCAAACAGGGTGGCGGCTCGATCATCTCGACCGCGTCGATTGCGGGGCTGCGCGGCGCGGCGGGACTGCACGCATACTGTGCCGCCAAGGCCGGAGTGATCAGTCTCACGCGCTCGGCTTCGATCGAGCTGGCCAAGGACAAGATTCGCGTCAACTGCATCTGCCCCGGACTTATCGCGACGCCGCTCACCTACAATCGCATTCCGGGCGGAGAGCAGACTGCGACTCAACTATTCGCGGCGTTCCAGCCGTGGCCGCGCGCGGGCCGTCCCGAAGATATCGCGGCGATGGCGCTATTCCTCGCGAGCGACGACTCGGAGTTCGTCAGCGGCCAGGCGATGGTGGTCGACGGCGCGGTGACGTCGGGAATGGGCTCGGGCAACCTCACGCGAGGATCGCAGGCGGCGCCGCCGCAAATGCTCGACGACGAGTTTTCAGGTCCGTCGTTCCAGATGAAGCGACCGTCGTAAGCGCATCATCATTTTCTTCGCGCGGAGGGAACTCTGTCATGGCTGAGCATGTCGTGGTCGAAACCAATTGCGGAAAACTTCGTGGAATCGCCGACGGCGGCGTCAACATTTTCAAAGGAATCCCGTACGCCGAATCGCCCGAAGGTGAAGCGCGATTTGCAGCGCCGCGAAAGCATCGGCCATGGACTGGCGTGCGCGACGCTTTCAATTTCGGCAATCGCGCGATGCAGGACGAGAATGCATTCGCGATGCCGCCCGCGATGCTCAAGTTGTTCGCAGGCCGCGACCTGCCGCCGATGAGCGAAAACTGCCTCGTGCTCAATGTGTGGACCCCCGCCGTCAACGACGGCCGCAAGCGCCCCGTCATGTTCTGGTGCCACGGCGGCGCGTTCATCTCGGGCTCCGGAGATTCGCCGTGGTACGACGGAACCAACCTGTGCCGCAAGGGCGACGTCGTTGTCGTGACAATCAATCATCGCCTCGGCGCGTTCGGCTACCTGCATCTCGGCGATGTCGGCGGCGAAGAATTCGCGGCGTCGGGAAATGCCGGGATGCTCGATATCGTCGCGGCGCTCGAATGGGTCCGCGACAATATCGCGACGTTCGGCGGCGACGCCGGCAACGTCACGATTTTCGGTGAGTCGGGCGGCGGCGCGAAAGTCAGCGTGCTGATGGCGATGCCCGCGGCGCACGGTCTGTTTCACAAGGCGATCATTCAAAGCGGCCCGGCGGTGCAAATGGCCAGCCGCGACGACGCCAGCGAGACCGCGCGGCAACTGCTCGCGGAGTTGGCGCTCGACGCCGGCAAAGTGAGCGAGTTGCGCAAGGTGCCCGCGTCAAAACTCGCGCAGGCGCAGGCCGCGGTGCTCAAGAAAGTCAGCATGATGTCCTTCGCCAACCGCCGGCGCGTCGGTTTCAACCCGGTGGTCGACGGAAAGCATCTGCCGGGCGGTCCCTTCGCGCCGACGGCTCCCGCAATTTCAGCTAACGTGCCGCTAATGATCGGGACCAACAAGGATGAGATGACGCTGTTCTTCGCCTTCGCGCCATGGCTCGACGGATTGGACGAGGCCTCGATGCGGCGCCGGGTGCAGATGTTCGTCGGCGACGAGGCCGATAGCATCATTGAACCTTACCGACGCGCGCGGCCCAACGATTCGCTGCGCGATCTCGTGCTGGCGATCGCGACCGACCATGCGATGCGCATGCCCTCGCTGGTCACCGCCGATCGCAAGGTGGCGCAGCACGCGGCGCCGGTGTTCGTCTACATGTTCACGTGGGAGACACCGGTGCTGGGCGGCAGACTCAAGTCGCCGCATGCGCTCGAGATTCCGTTTGTCTTCGATACCGTCCAAACCTCGGGGCTGACTGGAGATTCGCCGACGCGATTCGCGCTGGCCGAAAAGATGAGCCGCACGTGGCTCGCGTTCGCGCGCACGGGAAATCCGAATAACGATGGAATCCCCGAGTGGCCGCGATACTCAATTGAACAGCGTTCCACGATGATCTTCGACAATCAGTGCAGGGTCGAAAACGATCCATATCGAGCGGAGCGTCAGGCCTGGGACGTACGCTAGAAAGCGGACTACGCTGCACTGGAAAAATCTGTGGGACTCGTGGCAAGCTGCGAAGCAGATCTGTTTATTTGGCATTGACTACTGCGAATCGAGCAATGACCATCGCGCACGGAGATAATCGAAATGGCGGAACGCCCGGAAAAGCCAATTGGCATGACCGCGCGGCCAACGCGGCCGCAAGAGTTCTACGATAGCATCAAGCGGAAGTTCGCCGAAGAACGCGACCTCAGGCTGAATTACCGCCCCGATGGCACCAGGCAGTACACGTCCGATCTGACGGGCGAGCTGTCGAAATACGAAGTCGACCCATACGGCGGTGAGGTCATGCCTCGCGAGCCGATCAACGACACCGTCGAAGTCCTATTCATAGGAGGAGGATTCTCGGCGCTTCTAACCTCCGCGCGGCTGCGCGAACGCGGCGTCGAAAGCATTCGCATCGTCGAGCGCGGTGCCGATGTCGGCGGCACCTGGTACTGGAACCGCTATCCCGGCGTGGCGTGCGACGTCGTCGCGTATGACTACCTGCCCCTGCTCGACGAGATGGACTACGTACCTAAGGACCACTACGCCAAAGGCCCCGAGATTTTCGCCCACTGCCAGGCTATCGCAAAGAAATACAACCTATACGAGCTTGCAACCTTTCAGACCACTGTAACCTCTACGGTATGGGATCCCATCGAACAGATGTGGAACCTCACCACCGACCGCGGCGATAGGATGAAGGCGCGGTTCGTCATCTGCGCGAACGGCACGCTCTCGAAACCCAAGCTGGCGAAGATCAAAGGCCTCGAAACCTTCAAAGGACATTCCTTTCACACCTCGCGCTGGGACTATGCCTATACCAAGCCCGATCTGTCCGGCCTCGAGGATAAGATCGTAGGTATCATCGGGACCGGAGCGACCGCAGTGCAGGCTATACCCGGACTTGGCGCGGCAGCCAAAGAGCTATACGTGTTCCAGCGCACGCCATCCTCAATAGACGTCCGCGACGATTGGCCGACCGATCCTAACTGGGCGCGCAAGCTCAAGCCCGGATGGCAAACAAAGCGACGAGAGCGCGCGAAGATGCAGCCTTTCATGACCCAGGATCAACAGGCTAAGTATGCTGCGATGTCTCACGAGGAGAAAGTCCGGCGGCAGGAGAACGCGAATATCGAGGCGATGATGAAGATTCATCAGCGCATCGATGCGATCGTCAAGGACAAGGCAACCGCCGACGCGCTTAAGCCGTGGTACATGTTGCTGTGCAAGCGGCCATGCTTTCACAACGACTACCTGCCTACCTTCAATCGGCCCAACGTCCACCTAATCGATACAAAGGGCAAGGGCATCACCGAGATCAACGAGAAAGGCCCTGCGTTCGAGGGCAAGCAGTACGAACTCGACGTTCTTATTTACGCCACCGGCTTCGAAGTGCAGAAGACCGGCATCTACAATAAGATTAAGGGTGAGAATGGCATCGAGCTGAACGATAAGTATCGCGAAGGTATCCGCACCCTGCTGGGAATCCACTCGCAGGGCTACCCGAATCTTTTCATCATGGGCGGCTACCAGGCTTCTTTCCAGTTCAATCTGACCGACATGCTGCAGGCCCAGGGCGATCACATCGCCGCATGCATCGACTACGCGCGAAATCATGGCTATCAGTCGATCGACGTAACTCGTGAGGCTGAGGAATGGTGGGTGAACGAAGTTATCGAGCATCGCGGCAAGACCAGCCGCAACCAGGAATGCACGCCGGGTTACTACAACTTCGAAGGTGAGTTCCAGCGCCGTCAGGACGGCAACTACAACGGCGGCTTCTTCCAATACTGCAGCCACCTGAGTGAAGTGCAAAAGCGGATGGACGAGCATTTCGCATTCAACCGCAAATAGCTGGATCGACCTCACCTGCCATCCCTCTACGCCAACCGAGGCGGTGCGCGCCATCCGGGTGCTCGTACGCCGCTCGGCCGGCGACGAACTCCACATCACCTACAGCGTCGACGGCGACATTTCACAAATTCAGATTCCTTCACCGACTACACCGCGCATTGGTACCGAACTCTGGCGCCACACCTGCTTCGAGGCCTTCATCGCGCTGGATTCTCAATCAGCCTACCACGAGTTCAACTTCGCTCCGTCCAGAGAATGGTGCGTCTACGCCATGTCTTCCTATCGCAGCGGCCGCCTTCTCGCGGACGAAACGATGAACCCGCAGATCGCGCTGCGCTCCACTGACAATCATCTCGAACTCGACGCGGTCGTCCGGCTCGACACCTTGTCAGCGATTCATCTACGCGCCGTTCTTCGCCTGGGACTCTCCGCCGTCATCGAAGAAACCGGCGGCTTCACGTATTGGGCGCTCCGCCACCCATCGCCCAAACCGGATTTCCATAATGCCGCGAGCTTCGCCCTCTCGCTGGATCCTCTCAGCCGATGAACCGCTCGCGACCACGGGATCTCAGTGCGCGACGCGTCAACCAGATCCTTTCGCAAGTGAAATCAGAATCTTCCATCGCCGGCCGAGTCGAAACTCTCTCCCGATATTTCGTTGGACGCGCATACAAACCAGATCCGCTGATTGGCTCGGCGCTCAAAGGAGAGGTGTTCACGGCCTCGCTAGCCGGATTCGACTGCGTAACGTACATCGAGGCAGTTGTGGCGCTCGCGCGCGCCTCTAACGTTGATGAGTTTGTCGAGTGGTTGCGAACGATTCGCTATGAACACGGCGAGGTTCAATGGAAGCGCCGCAATCACTACATGACGCGGTGGATCCGCAACAATGTGCGCGAAGGTATAGTTAAGCGGATTTCAATGCCGGCGGTCCCTACAATCAGCAAAGCGCGCGTTCTGAATGTTGTCCCCGGACTCGACCCACAACGAACTCGCATGAAATACATACCTACGGCAGCATTGCCGCGGCTCAAGCTGTATTTGAAAACCGCCGACCTGATGTGTTTTGTGTCGACTCGCCCGCATCTCGACGTGTTCCATGCCGGAATCATCGTCCGCAATGGCCGAAAAGTTCTCATGCGTCACGCGTCGCGCAGCCGCGGCTCTGTCGTGGAACAGAACTTGACCGACTTCCTTAAGGCAAATCAAATGGCGGGCGTCATCGTCGCGCGGCCCAATTGAAAACCTCATGGAGCTAGCAATGATCACTCGCCGAGCAGAATGTGCATGCGGCAGGCTTTCGGCCACATGCTCTGGAGAGCCCACCCGCATCTCCGTATGCCACTGCCTTGCTTGCAAGCGCAAAACCGGCAGCGCATTTGGCCTCGGTAGTTGGTTTCGCACGAGCGACGTCTTGACCGAAGGCCGCGCGACCGAGTTCGTTCGCGTCGGCGACGACGGCACCCGCATCGCCAACAGCTTTTGCCCGACCTGCGGCACCACACTGTTCTGGACTATCGACATGATCCCGGGAGCCATCGCCGTATCCGTCGGCGCGTTCGCGGATCTCTCATTCCCGCCGCCAACCGTGTCGGTCTATCACGAGAGCCGCCGCTACCCGTGGCTTGAGATTCGCGCCGACCCGCTCGATAAGCGCGGTTGATCGAGGTAATACTGCGCGTCCGAAGACCACGACAGATGGTATAGAATAGCTCGTCGTGAAAATCGTTTACCCAGAGGATCATTCATCGGCGACTATCCAGCGCGTCCTCGACGCCGCCGATTTCGACGTCCTCTTTCTCGGCGACCCGCGCGTGACCATCGACCCGGGACCGCGCATGTTCGATCGCATGACGCGGGTGATCCGCGAAGCCGGCGCCGGCTTGGTCTATGCGGACGCGGTCGGCCATCCTCGCATCGACTATCAGCGCGGCAGCATCCGCGACGGTTTCGACTTCGGCCCGCTCGTCGCCATCTCGGTCCCGGCCGCGCGCCAGTCCGGAATCGACGGTGGCTGGAAATGGGGCGGCCTCTACGATTTGCGGTTGAGAATTTCGGAAACGCATCCCATCGTGCGCATCCCCGAACCGATGTACAACGCCTCAACTGGCGACGCGCGCCCCACCGGCCAGAAGCAATTCGACTACGTCGATCCGCGCAATCGCGATTACCAAATCGAAATGGAACACATTGCAACGGCGCACCTCAAACGAATCGGCGCATTCCTGCAGCCGCAGTTCAGCGATGTTCCAATCACTGAAAAATTTCCCGTAAAGGCCAGCGTGGTTATTCCGGTTCGCAATCGCGATCGCACAATCCTCGACGCCGTTCAGAGCGCCCTCGCCCTGATCGCTGACTTTGATTTCAACGTGCTCGTCGTCGACAACCACTCGACCGATCGCACGACGGAAATTCTGCGCGCCATTGGCGATTCGCGCGTCAAGCACCTCGTCCCCAAACGGCGCGACCTTGGGATCGGCGGATGCTGGAACGAGGCGATTTACTCAGAGCATTGCGGGCAATACGTCGTCCAGCTTGATTCCGACGACCTATACCTCAACGACACTGTCCTTCACCGAGTCGTCGCGGAACTCGAAGCCGGTCCTTATGCGATGGTTATAGGCTCCTACACGATGGTCGATTTTTCGCTGAAGGAGATTCCGCCCGGACTGATCGATCACCGCGAATGGACGCGCGACAACGGCAGAAACAATGCGCTTCGTATCAACGGCCTTGGCGCCCCGCGCGCATTCAACACGACGGTCCTGCGCCGCATAGGATTTCCGAATGTCAGTTACGGCGAAGATTACGCCGTTGCCCTGCGCATCTGCCGCGATTACGAAATCGGCCGCATCTACGAGTCCGTCTACCTATGCCGCCGATGGGAAGGCAACAGCGACAGCGCCCTGCCGCATGAGACCGCGAATCGATACGATCAGTACAAGGACTGGCTCCGAACTATCGAGCTTGAAGCTCGAACGCGCCGATGACCGACGAAATCGATCAACTGTTCCAACGCCAGGTGCGAGCCTGGCCGCAGCTAGCCAACGGCGTTGAAGGCCTCGCGCGCGCGACGACTCGCCCCGTTCGCATCGATTGGTTCGACATCGCTGTCCGCCACATCCCACATCGCATGGCCAGCACAACCGCCGCGGTCGATCGCGAGTCGATTGCGAAACGCCCCTGCTTTCTCTGCGCGGACAATCTCCCTTGCGAGGAAGAAGGTCTGCGGTTCGATGACGACTTCACGATCTACTGCAATCCGTTCCCGATCGTCGATCGTCACCTGACAGTAGCGCACCGGGAACACCGCCTGCAGCGCATCGCACTCCAGTTCGGAAGCATGCTCGACCTTGCGACGCGCCTCGACGGATATTTCATCGTCTACAACGGCCCCGAATGCGGCGCGTCCGCACCCGACCACATGCACTTTCAGGCAGGCTCGCGGCGATTATTTCCCATCGAGAAGGACACCGCGAGCTTCTCCGGCATCACCGTTCCAAACTACGCGAGAAACGTATTCGTGCTTCGCGGCCGCGATCGATCCGCCTTGATCGATCGAATGCATCGCGCGATCGATCTGCTCGCCGACGCGACCGGCAATCGTCCGGAGCCGCTGATCAATGTTGCGGTCTTCCACGAGAGCGGCGAGTGGATGACATACCTTTTCCCCCGTGGAAAACATCGCCCGGCGGTCTTCGACACCGGCGAGCTGACCGTAAGTCCAGCTTCGATCGATCTATGCGGAATATTTGTCGTGCCGCAGGCTCACGATTTCGAAAAGATCACTGGCGATTCCATCGCAGCGATTTTTCGCGAGGTCACCCTACCCGACGCTATGTTTTACGAAGTCGCGCGCAAGCTGGAGAGTGACGGTTGAACGTATCGGTAGGACTGCTCGAAGGACGCGCCGCCGTCGAAGTCGAATTGACGGGCGCCTTCACTGACGCTTCCGGCAAGTCCTACAGCCCGGGGCGCCACAGTTTTACTTCCGAAGTGACTCTCACTGCGGCAGACCTCACGTCGTGCGCATTGGCACTCAACGACGTCACGATCGGAATCGGATTTCATTGGGAACGCAAGGAGCGCCAGGCGTTCCGCGGAAACTTTCGTCTCGTGAAACGTCCCGCCGGACTGACTGTGATCAACGATGTGCCCCTCGAAGAATACGTCACCAGCGTGATTTCATCCGAGATGAGTGCGAGCTGTCCGCTCGAACTGCTGAAAGCTCACGCAGTCATTTCGCGCAGCTGGCTCTGGTTCCCAAAAGCCAATCCTTCTCACGTCGTGGAAAGACCGGGCCAGCAACTCGACTCTCACGAAATCATTCGCTGGTACGGCCGCGAAGCGCATCCCGATTTCGATGTGTGCGCCGACGACCACTGCCAGCGCTATCAGGGCATCACCAAAGCATTCTCGCCCGCCGCCGCCGAAGCGGTCCGCGCGACCGCCGGCGAGTTTCTCCGTTACAACGGCGCCATATGCGACGCACGTTTTTCAAAATGCTGCGGCGGAATAACCGAGCGCTACAAGACCGCCTGGGACGATGCAGACATCCCCTATCTCGAATCGCTGTACGACGGCCCGGCTCAACCCCACACTTACGATCCCGACTCATGGATCTGCTCCTCACCTCCCGCCTACTGCAATACGAACGACTCGGACCTTCTCGCGCGCGTCCTTCCCGGATTCGATCAGGAGACCCGCGATTTCTATCGATGGCAGATAGCCTACACTCCAGAAGAACTCGCCGATCTGATCGAGGCGAGACTCGGCGCAGATCTCGGCCCGATTCTCGAGCTGAGTCCGCTAGCGCGCGGACCGTCAGGCCGAATATATCGCCTAAAGGTCACCGGTGAGCGCGACTACCTCGTGATCGGCAAGGAACTGGAAATCCGCCGCGCCTTGTCGCGCACCCATCTGTACAGTTCTGCATTCGTCGTCGACAAGGAAGCCGGCCGCTTTATCGTCAGGGGATCCGGATGGGGACACGGCGTCGGCCTATGCCAAATAGGCGCTGCAGTCATGGCCGACAGCGGCAAGACCTACAGCGAAATCCTGCACCACTACTACCGCGGCACCACCGTCAGCGCCTGAGATTTCTACACCCGCCTAAAGATTATCTTCTCCACAACCGAGGTCCCTTCATAGGATCCGGCATCAACATCAATGTCGGATGCCCTCAGCGCAAGGTTGAGCGCACGGTGTCGCGCCTGGAGGAAATTTCGAAAAATGCGGGCGGCAAAGTTGTTATCATCGGCCACAGCCTGGGCGGATTGGTCGGTCGCGCCATCGCTCGCCAACGGCCCGACCTGGTCCGCCATGTCATCGCGATTGGTTCGCCGCTGCGCAGTGGACGGCAGGCGGTCAACCCCGAAGTGCGGCCGGCGCTGTTCGCGATTCACTCATTTTTCCAGAAGTTCATCGAGACCCAGCAGGATTGTGGAACCGAACGATGTACGTGTTCCTTCTCCAACGAGGCTTCTGGAACCCCGTTGCCGCCCGGCGTCCGCTTCACTTCGATCTATTCTCGCTGCGACGGAATAGTCGATTGGAGGTTCGCTACCGCCGCAAACGGCGACAGCTACGAAGTCGACGGCCTGCATACGGTCGAAGTTCACGCACGCGACCAACGTTCTCGAGAGTAATGGCTTCATTCTTGAACCCGATGCGGAGGCGGGACAGTCGCAGACGGCGCAGTCGACCGTGCCGTAGCGTGCATAGCGGGCTCGGGAACGGAGGCAGTCAGATGCGAACTGCTCTCCGCGTCGGCGATTGATCTTGCGACTAGTTCTTTCGCACGTTCCGGAATGGCCCGGTGTCGAAGCGGGGTTCTTTCGGTAGATCGAGCACACGCTCGGCGATGATGTTGCGCTGGATTTCGTCGGTGCCGCCCGCGATGGAAACGGCGGGCACCGAGACGAGAATTTCCGCGATGATTCCTTCGCGCGGACTCTCGCGTCCAGTAAGCATCGCGTCTGTGCCCGTGATCAACGTATGGACGCGCGCACAGCCTCGCGCGACGTGACTGGCTGCGAGCTTTCCGAGCGAGCCTTCCGGACCTTGTGGCCGTCCCTGTTGTTGGGCGGCGCGTGCGCGACGCGCGGTCCACTCGGCGCACTTGGCGAGGGTCATCAGCCTGGCTATTTCCTGGCGGACGTAAGGATCCTTGTTCGCGCCCGTTTCCTTGGCGCGATCGATGATCAGGTCTACGCGGCCTGCGCGCTGCGGATACCATGTGTAAGGCTGATTCGCCTTTTGGGTTTCAGCGCGCTCTTCAAGATAGATCCGCCCCTTGGGCGACCCGCTCCTTGGCAGTGCACTCATCGCCTCAACTCCGCGGCGCTCGTGGGCGAGCGTCGTGATCGCCACCTTCCATCCCTCGCCAACACGCCCGACCAGGTTCTCCTTCGGGACTTTCGCGTCGGTGAAGAACACCTGGTTAAACGACGCGTGGCCATTCATCTGCTTGAGCGGCTGCACGTCGACGCCAGGTTGCTTCAAGTTGATCACGAAATACGAGAGCCCCTCGTGCTTGGGTGCGTCCCAATCGGTGCGGGCGAGCAATAGGCCGTGGTCGGCATGATGCGCGCTGGTCGTCCACACCTTTTGTCCGTTGACGATCCAGAAGTCTCCCTTCAAATCAGCGCGAGTGGTAGCGCCGGCGAGATCGGAACCACTGCCGGGCTCACTGAAGAACTGACACCAGGTATCTTCGCCGGTGAGAATGCGGCGAAGGAATTTTTTCTTTTGCTCCTCCGAGCCGTGCTCGAGCAGAGTTGCCGCGGCCAGCAATCGAACGCCCGAGCTGGCGGCGCGAACGGCGCCCACGTTGGCGAACTCCTCCTCGACCACTCGCGCCAGCGCGTGCGGAAGTCCGCGGCCGTACCATTCCTTCGGCCATTGCGGCATTCCCCATCCGGAATCCGCGAGCTTGCTGCGCCACTCCAGCAGGGACATTTCAGGATCCCAGTTGGCCGCCAGCCACTCGCGCACTTCGGCGCGCACTTCAGCTTCGCTGACGTTGCTCATCGATCAAACTCCCCAACGTTGCATCAGGAGTTCCCGGTGATAACTCGGTTGACCGAGGAACACCTCCGAGCTTTTGGCTCGCTTGAACCATAGATGCGTATCGTTGTCCCACGTGAAGCCGATGCCGCCATGAATCTGAATACATTCGGCGGCGGTATGCAGGTACGTTTCTGACGCGGCAGCTTTGGCGAGACTAGCGAACGCCGGCCATTCGGGATCGTCCACCGCACTGGCTTGAGCTGCGTAGTACGCCGCCGACTTGGCGAGCTCCACGTCCAGCAGCATATCGGCGAGCTTGTGCTTGATCGCCTGAAACGATCCGATGGCCCGTCCGAACTGCACCCGCAGCTTCGCATAACTTACCGCCGAGTCGAGTAAAGTTTGGGCGCCGCCCACCATCTCGTTGGCAAGCGCGATCGCCGCCCGATCGAGCGTGCGAAGGATAGGCTCTGCGCCATTGTCGAGGCTGCCGAGCACTTGCGCATGAGCGCCGCGAAAATCGATGCGTGCGATCTTGCGAGTAGGATCCATCGATTCCAGCAGGCGTCTTTCCACACCGGCAGCATTCGCATCGATCGTGAACAGCGCCAACCCAGCAAGGCCGGTAGTCTTCGGGGCGCGTGCGGCGACGATCAACAGATCCGCGACGTGGCCGTCGACGACGAAACTTTTGACGCCGTCGAGACAGTAGCCGTCCGAATCGGGAGTGGCGACCACCTTGATGCCGGCTGGATCCCAATTGCCATCGGACTCGGTGACTGCAAGCGTCGCGACGCGTGTCCCGTTTGCGATCGCAGGCAACAAGGCAGACTTCTGAGCATCGGTAGCGGCGCTGAGAATCGCGTTGGCGGCGAGCACGGCCGTCGAGAAATAAGGAGCGCAAAGCAGTGCGCGGCCGAGTTCTTCGGTAACGATGCAAAGCTCCACTATGCCAAACCCCGCGCCGCCGTATTGCTCCGGCACGTGGATGCCGGGCAGCGCCAGTTCCTCGCTCATCTGACGCCACACCGCGGGATCGTAACCTTCGTCAGTCGCCATCAGGCGCCGAACTTCAGTCGTCGGAGATCTGTCGCTCAGAAATCGCCGAATCGCAGAACGGAACTGCTCTTGCTCGTCAGTGAAAGCGAACTGGACGCGGCGCCTGGCCTCAACTTTCGATTCTTCTGATGTGTTCATCGGCTATCCGGACTAATGCCACGAATCTGCGCGACGCGGCAACCGGCTCGGCAACGACTATGGCCTCAATTGGTTTGCTCGCGGCACAAAGCGAAGACCTCTATCTCAATGACTAAGTCGCGACTCCAGTTCTCTTAGCCAGCAAAGCCAATCTCTGCTCGTGATTCATGGGCTCCCACGGGACGAGTTTCTCGGCAAGCACATCCATTCTTCGAAGGAGCGTCAACTCAAAAAAAAGTCTCATAAAATTCAAGTCGCGGAACACTAAGGAGCCGGACTCTCTCATCCTGTCACGTATCTGCTCGAGATGGACCGGCATCTCGGTCCAGTGTAGGCCAGCCCGATGATGATGACAAAGGTGGTATCCCTCGTTCATGAAGTCGACCTCATCAAGAACGGTTGCGGTATGCGCAAAGTAGTTCTCGGGCTGTTCCGGGTCGTAAAAAGCGTGCTGGACCCATGCGACTATTGCCGTGATGAAGTTCATGCAGAGAAGGGGAACCAACACGAACAAGGTCCCAATTCTCCAGTCGTAAATGGTGACAGCTGCGAAGTAGGCATAGTACCGTGCCATACCCCATAACAGGCGTCTCCGATTCTCTTCGTCGCCTACAGCTTTAAAGTAGGCGTATGGGGCAATCCCCAAAACCGTCCAAATGTTGTTCGATAGATACCACAGGAAATCCAGTCGACTCGTTCGATCGTAGCCCCTGGACTCCGCCGTATCATCGAATCCGCCATTCTCCCTATGGTGGAGACGGACATGAACCGTCCGATCAAGTTCCGGAACGTTTCCATACAGGTAACCTAGAAAGAATTCGACGTAGCGGCCGAGGATCCCGTACTTCTCCGAGAAGTAGCCATGGCGCCGGTGCGCTTCCAGGTGTTTGGCGCTGAACATCCTCACAAACCCATGGAACTTAAGACCGTACAGCGAAAGGTAGAACGCGATCGCGAGCAGCAATCGAGGCTTTCCTATGACGAGTTGGATCAGGAAAATTGGTATGGCGCTAAAGCTAAGAGAAACCATGAGTCGTAACGCAGGGGTGTCTCTGGGGTCCTGCAGAACTTCGTGGCCGAGTTTGTCGAGTAACCGGTCGTAAGCCCTGGAGAGAAATCGATACGCGTTGCGTAACGGACGAACCTTCCTGAGAATCATGGCCGCGCCGTAGCCTCCGAAGGATAGCAAGGCCACGAGCGATATCGCACACGTGCTTGCCAGTGCTATCGACACTCCGCACCACCGAAATACGACATTGGGCTTGGCTCCAAAATCCATAGTTCTAGTGTAGGCGATGACTACGGCCTGAATTGGATTGCTCGTGGCATCAGCAAAGCCGGTTGCGACACGATGCGATAGGCGTTCTCGACCCATTCGCAAACCCATCGCCGCGTGTCGCGCGGATCGATCATCTCCTCCATCTGGAAACGGTTGAGCGGACCGATAGGCCCCCGCGCGTTTTCGATTCGCGCGTTGATCTCGGCTCGTAGCGCTGCAGGGTCCGCGGCCTCGGCCAGTTGGCGTTTGTAAGCGGCTTCGATCCCGCCCTCAGGTGGGATGCCGCCGACGTCCGCCGCCGGCCACGCGACGCGAGCACTAGCACCGCTGCGGGGCGTTGCGAAGTTATTGCCCGCGACCCCAAAGCTCCGCCTCATGATGACGGTGAAGATCGGCACCGTCACCTGCGCGAATGCAACCATCCATTCGCCGCCTTTGCGAATCGTGCCGGCGATCTCGTGTTCGAGACCCACAGCGAAACCGGGATTATCGATCAGGTTAAGCACGGGGAGATGGAACAGGTCGCACACGTCGAGATGTCGCTTGAGCTTGTCGCAGCCGTCGGCCGTGAGAGCGCCGCCGTTGATGTGCCGGCAGTCGGATGCAAGCACGCCCATCGGATAGCCGTTAAAACGTACGAAGCCGACAATCTGGTCCGTGCCCCACAGCGGCCCGATCTCGAAGAATGAACCGCGGTCCGCCATCAAACGGATCGCGCGGCGCATGTCGAACGTCATCGTGCGCCTGCGCGGAATGATCGTAAACAGTTCCTCCTCCCGGCGATCGATCGGATCGCTGGGGTCCGGCGCCAGGACCGGCGGCGTTTCATAGACACTGGACGGCAGATAAGAGAGGAACCGCTTCGCCATCGAGGCCGCTTCTTCCTCCGACTCCGCGAGGTTGTCGACGGATCCATTGCGGCAATGGACCTGCCAGCCGCCCAACTCCTCCTTCGTTATGTCGTAACCCATCGCATGGCTCACGACCGGCGGGCCGGCCACGAACAGTTGGGCGATGTCGCGCACCATGACGGAGAAATGGCCGAGCACGGCCTTCGCTGCGCCGATGCCCACCACGCTGCCCAGCAGCAGATTGATGACGGGCACCTGGCTGAGCTGCGAGACGTACATGCTGCTGCCGAGGTGGCCTGTCAGGAACGATCCACCCTCGCCCGACACGCGGGGCCGGCCGGCGACTATCGCGCCGGAGCTCTCCTTCGCGTTGCTCTCACCGGTCTTCTGCTGCTTGGGGACCATCGAGGCGACGCTGCCGCCGCCCGACGATCCGTCGAGCAAGCGGATCGATGGGCATCGAAGGTCGATTGACAGTCGGTCGAGATGGGCGCTCTTCGCACCGATCGCGCCGTCGGAATGCCCGCCGCGCGAGGTGAAATCGTCGGCACAGACCACGACGGTCCGGCCGTCGATCTTCCCCCAGCCGCCGACATGATTGGCGGGCGTGAAGCCTGTTACTTGTCCATCGTCGTCGTAGTCGGCGAAGCCCGCGAGGCTGCCGACCTCGCGAAAGCTGCCGGCATCCAGCAGCAGATCGATCCGTTCGCGGCAGGTCAACTTGCCCCGATTGCGCTGGCGGACCACGCCCGGATCGTTCGAATCGGCCGCGAAGCGTCGATGTGCGATCGCCTGCAATGTCTCAACGTCGGCCAGCAGCGGCGCCCAGGTGTCAGTGCCGTAACTGCGCGGTGCGGATGAGTCACCGCTGCGCTGGGCGGGAGCTATGGTGACGACAATCTGGCCGACAGCGACAGCGCCACCGACCTCCGCTGGATTGATTTGCGTCACGACGCCGGCGCATGGCGCGGTGATCGCGGTTTCCATCTTCATCGCGCTGATGACCATCAGCGTGGCACCGGCCTCGACGTGCGCGCCAGCCTCCACCGGGATGTCGATGACGGTTCCGGCCATGGGGCATTCCACAGCCTGCTCGCCGCTGGGCACGGCCAAGCTGGCCACGGTTGGATTCGCACTGGGCACGCCGAGCGCGGTTTTTCCAGCGCGGAGCGCCGCCGCCTGCTTTTCGAGCAGGCCCAGCATGCCCGACGCTGATGCTCCCGTCGGCGCGGCGAGTTCCGGATGCTCGGCGAAGAATGTTGTGCGCGCGTCGCCCGCACGCATAACAGTATGAGAGACGATTGCACGCAACTGCTTAAGATTCGTCGGTAGACCGGCGATGTGGAACTCTTCCAGCGCGCGCAGAGTTCGATCGAGTGCCGAGGAGAACGAATGCGTCGAGTTCGACTGGCAAATGAGCTTGGCGAACATCGGATCGAATTGCGGCGGCGGCGCGTAACCCACGTAGCCGCATGAATCGACTCGCACACCGGAACCCGCCGGCTCCTTGTATGCCGTCAGCGTGCCGGTTCCGGTCGCGACGATGCGCGCTTGCACGGCGAATCCGCGCGGCGCTTCGACGGCGGCTTGATCGCCGATACCCAAAGCTTTCAGCGACTCGCCTGCGGCTATCCGGAATTGGAACTCGACCAGGTCGATGCCCGTGATCTGCTCGGTTACGGTGTGCTCGACCTGGATGCGCGGATTGCATTCGATGAAAAAGTACTCGCCAAGCTCAGGGCTGACGAGGAACTCGACCGTACCAGCGTTCACGTAGCCGGCAGCGCGGGCGACGCGGATAGCGTCCTCCAGGATGCGACGGCGGAGGTTGGCGTCCAGTCCGGGCGCCGGCGCGACCTCGACAACTTTCTGGTTGCGCAGTTGAACCGAACAATCGCGCTCGTAGAGGTGGACTATGTTGTCGTGGCCGTCCGCCAGAATCTGGACCTCGATGTGGCGCGGCTGCTTAATCAACTTTTCGACAAATAGCGCTCCGTCGCCGAACGCCGCCTTGGCTTCGCTCTCACAGCGCGCAAATGCCTCCGTCATCTCGTCGGCGCCCGCGACTGCGCGCATACCGCGCCCGCCGCCGCCTGCTACCGCTTTGACCATGACGGGATAGCCGATGGTCTCGGCGACGCCAGTGGCGTCCTTGGCGCTGGCCAGAGCGTGCGAGCTGCCCGGAATTATCGGGATGCCGAGGGAGCGGGCCAGTTCGCGCGCTTTGGTCTTGTCGCCGAACAGCGCGAGCGTTTCAGGGCGCGGGCCGATGAAGGCGATGCCCTCGTCGTGACATCGCTCCGCGAACGCAGTGTTCTCGGAGAGAAAGCCGTAGCCGGGATGCGCGCAATCGCAACCGCTGGCCTTTGCGATCGCGATCAGCGCTTCGATGTCCAGGTAGGCGCGAACCGGATCGCTTGATGTACTGAGCGCGCGCGATTCGGTTGTGACGCGCGTATGGAGCGAGAGTGCGTCGATCGGAGCGTAGACGCTAACTGTCTCGACACCGAGTGCCGACGCGGCGCGCGCAACGCGGATAGCAATTTCACCTCGATTGGCAATCAGTACTCGCTTGAACAAGACCGACTCACTCTGAGCCGCCGTCGCGGCTGTCGAACAATGGAATCCCGAAGGCGCTCTTGCCCAGGAACTCGAGCGTCTCGTCGCTGTCGAACGGATGGTACAGGCCCGCGCGCACGTCGCGGAACAGCCGCTCGAGCGGCAGCCGCTTGAAATATGAGGAGCCGCCTACTGCGCGTAGCGCCAGGTCCACCACGCGAACGGAATTCTCCACCGCAATCATCCGGGCGGCGACCGACTTTCGCGACCAACTCGCCGGACGGTCGGCGTCCATCTCGGCCGCCGCTTTCCACATCGCGGCGCGCGCGCCTTCGATCAACAGATCCATTTCGCCGACCTTGTTGTACACGCTCGGCAGATGACTCATCGGGTTCTTGAACGGAAAGCGCGAACGATCGCGCATGAACTCGACAACGAAATTGCGCGCCGCCACCGCGATCCCAATATACGGCGCGCCGATCGTGAACGGCGCCTTGGTAAACACCTTCGTGATGCGTCCGCTCTTTGACACTTGCCGCTGCAGGACCACGTCCGCCTTGGGCACGAACGCGTCTTTCAGCTCCGAGCTGCGCGACGCGGTCGCGCGCATCCCCATCACGTTCCAGTCGTCCTTGAAGACAAGGCCCGGGGTGTCGCGCGGGGAAATGAAGAACGTGATGATGGTCGGTCCGTGCGGTCCCTCTTCGCAGGTGGCCTCGGCAAAGAACAGATCCATCGCTACGCTCTGGGTTCCGAAAATCTTGCGGCCATTGACAATCCATCCGCCGTCGATCGGACGCGCTGCCGTTCGCGGTCGCAACGCGATAATCGCGTTGTCGGGCTCCGATCCGGAGCCGCCGCAAATGAGTCGCTCGGCGGCGATCCGGCGCAGCTTCTGCTCGACGTTCGGCGCCCTGAATTTGCGATGAACGTCGATCAGCAGGCCGACTGTGTTGAAGTGCATGTTGATCGCGAGCGCGGTCGCGCCGCATCCTTGCGCCAGCCGTTCCTGCGCCTTGATCCGCTCGAGCATCGTGGCGCCCAGTCCGCCCAGGCTCTCGGGAATGATCAGCCGCGTGTAGCCGCTTTCCTTCAGCCGTTCGTAGTTTTCGAACGGGAACGATCCTTCTTCGTCGTGGCGCGCAGCGCGCTGCGCAAAGTCGTCGGCCAGTTCCCCCGCCAGATCGATGAAGCGCTGCTCACGCTCGCTGTGTAGCTGGTTCATCGCCAGTTCCCAGTCACTCTTGCGCCATCCCGGGAATCCACGCGTCGTAGCCTGGCGCGTAGTTCATATTGTTCTGCGAAGGGTTGCGGTTGACGAGCGGGCGCATGAACAGTGGATGGCGCATACTGCGCACCTCATGCTCGATGGTGAACAGCGTCTCGCCCGTTTCAGGATCGACGAGGTCCTTGAATCGATACTGATGCTGATCGCTTTCTTCCGAGATGAGTCCCTTGTCGAGCAACTTCGTGTAGGGTCCGGAAAAATCCGCGACGTAAATCTGGATGTGATGACCGTCGTAGGGAGGAGGCTCACCACCGGTCTCGCGGAATATCAGATTCTGCCCAATGCCCACTTCGACTCGCCCCGCGCGACTCGTTCCGTTGTCGTCGGACGCCGCCGCCCGCGCGCCTATCACGCTGCGGTAGAATCGCGCGATCCGGTCGGCGGTACCTTTGGGCACCTCGAATTCAACGTAGACGATTCCCAGCGTGATTCGGCCGAAGCGCTGTTGATCGGGCGCGTAGCATCGGATGCGATTTCCCCACGGACACGTGGCCTCGACGAACTTCTCGTGCTCTTTGAAATCGAAGCGCGTCCCATCGAGTCGTTTGCGAGTCCGCTCGAGCCGGCGAACCAGCGCCTCGCGATTTGGCACCACGATCCCCGTGTGACCGCGCAGAACTTGCGCCGAACCGGTCGGCAGATGGAACTGGCTGCGGCCGACGTTGACCCACATATTAGTTGGGCCGGTCATCAGATAGGGGTCTCGCGTCAGCCCCAGACCGGCGATGTAGAAGATGGTCGCCTGCTGCTGGTCCGGGACGGTTACGTTGACGTGTTCCAGCGCGACGATGTTGCCGAGGTCTTCGGCGGTTCGATCGAATCGACGCTCCATGGCAGCCTCCATCCGCGTGGTCGACCGGCCTGTGGCCGGGAGCCGCGAAAACCGAGACTACAATATTTGCAGCCGCAGGCGTTATAGTCCGCGGTCGCGTCGCCAAGTAGCGCGATCACGATGTTGGAGCAGCGACTCCAGCCAAAAGGCGCCCGCGGCCGAAGACTTGACGCCCTTACGTCTGCGCCATTGGGCCGCGCAGCAACTTGCCAGGCAGCGCTCCCGTGTGCTCGTTCTTTCGCAGGACGACTTGGCCGTTGACGACCGTCGCGAGCAGTCCGTCGGCTTTCTGCTTAAGCCGCCGCGCGCCAGCGGGCAGGTCGTAGGTCAGTTCCGGCAATTGCGGAGTTATCCGGTTCTGATCGAATACGATAACGTCGGCAAAATTGCCTTCGCGCAGTAGACCACGTCCCTTCAGGCCCCAGTGATATGCCGGGACGAAACTCAGCATCCGGATTGCCTGTTCGAGAGTCAGCGCTTCCTTTTCACGCACCCAATGACTCAGTACGTGAGTTTGCAAAGACGAGTCCATGATCTGCGAGACATGCGCGCCCGAGTCTGAAAACGTCACCACGGACCGCGGATGCTTCATCATTTCCAGAACGTGGTCTTGATCCTCGTTGACCAGGGTCTGGAGGAAGAATTGCTTGAGATTTTTCGCCAGCGCGAGATCGATCATAACATCAACTGGATCTTTGCCTTCGCTGTCTGCGATCTCGGCGATCGATCGATACGGCGGTGTCGGCCGATCGAGCGGGAAAATCCAGTTGTAGTTTGCGCCGCGCGCCTCCGCACCCACCGCGCGTTCGTGGCCGCGCTCTCGCTCGCTTGCGGCCTGCACCAGCTTGCGCCGCGTCTCTGGATTGCGCAGCGCGGCTTCCTGTTCTGCCAGGGGCAATCTGCGAATCTCGCGCCACGCCGGACTTCGATCGAACGGCATGTTGGTTTCGAACGACAGCAGCACGTTGAGTGAGCGGCTGTGGACCTGGACGAACATGCGCCCGCCCGCCGCAGCAGTCTCGTCGGCGGTCTCGAAATATCGACGCCAATAGTTAGGTGCCCTGCGTGAACTGAACATCCCGAACGTCACCGGCACTGAGCTCTCGACCGCGAGCGACTTCAGCCGGCCCAGGTAATCGTCGAGACGCGCACCCTCGGCTCCGGTATCTTCACCGGCGATCTCGAAGATGCCCGCACCCAGCTCTCCCATCGCACCGACGAGTTGCCGTACTTCGTTCCAGTTGGCGATCCTGCTCGCAACAGGCCGGCCATCGGGCGTCTGGTGATTGCTCGTGCGCGAAGTAGTGAAGCCGACCGCGCCTGCTCGAATACCGTCGCGCAGCTCTTCGCGCATGAGCTGAAGGTCTTCGCTCGTCGCTTCTTCGTCGAAAGCGCGCTCGCCCATCACATAAGTGCGGAGCGCCGAGTGCCCCATGTACGCGGCGTAGTTGATCCCTTTAGGCAGGCGGTCAACCGCGTCCAGGTACTGGGCAAAGGTGGTCCAGGACCATTTGATCCCGGCCTGCATCGCTTCCGGCGAGATGTCTTCGGCACGTTCCAGATTTCGCATGACGAGCAATTTGTCTTTCTCGCCGCATGGTGCGAGCGAAAATCCGCAATTGCCCATCACGACCGAAGTGACGCCATGCCAGCACGAGCAGGTCCCCAACGCGTCCCAGAAGACCTGCGCGTCCATGTGAGTGTGGGCATCGACCAGGCCGGGCGACACGATATGCCCGTCCGCATCGATCGTCTCGCGCGCGCTCTCGCGGATTTTCCCGATCGCAGCGATCTTGCCGCCTTCAATCGCCACATCCGCCCTGTATCGCGGCATCCCGCTTCCATCGACGATCGTACCGTTACGGATTATCAGATCGTACATGGTTCACTCCTTTTCGGGCTCGCGCTTAGCCTAAAGATTTGCCGTCGGCACGCTGGTCGGCGGGATAGTTTATCGCAACCTCACTCACTGGATCACCGGCGATACGGCTGTGCCACATCACTCGAGGTTGCGTCATGTCCCACGGCGTCGCTTGATGCAGCAGGCATCGATTGTCCCACACGACCGCGTCCCCGGCCGTCCACTTGTGATGGTAGATGCGCGGTGGGCTGCAGGCGAAGTCCACCAGCTCCTGGAGGAAGCGCTCGGACTCGGCCGCGTCCATTGTCGGAATATTATGCGCGTGGCGACCGATCACGAGCGACTTTCGTCCGGTCTCAGGATGGACCTTCACCAGCGGACGCAGGGGCACTGGACCGTCGTGGAAGCCGTAGCCGCTGTATGAGCTACCGGTCTTTGGCTGATGCCCAAGCTTGGCCTGGCTGTAGTAAAGCGAGTGGTGCGCTGCGAGGCTCTCGACCTTCGCCCGCAGCCCGCCATCAAGCGCGTCGTATGCGGCCCGCATATCTGCCCAGCCGGTTGCACCACCGGAGTTCGGTACAATCTCGGCGGTGAACACCGCGCCCTTGGCCTGCACCGGCATGTACGAGCTGTCGCAATGCCATCCCATGTTACCCTTGAGGATCTTCACAACGTCGTTGTCCGGGTCGATGATCAGAGTACCGTCGGCATTTACGTTGCTGAGCGCCGCCAGCTTGAACTCGGGTGGTCCGAATCGTTCGGCGAAGGCAACCTGCTCGTCGCGACTGAGATACTGACCGGGGAAAATTAGAAGCGCGTACTCCAGCCACGCTGCGTAGAGATCATGCCACGTCGTATCGTCGAGAGCGGCGAGCCTGATGCCCGTTACCACCGCCCCGAATGTAGCGTCGAGAGGTTTGATGTCGAATGCGCGTGTCACGCGGTTTTCTCAATCGATCTTCACGCCCGGCACAGAGGCTATCGAACACTTCGTTGACTCGTCAAACCAGTAACGCAGCTGATGGTGGAGCCGCCTGAGTGGAAAAGCGGCTGTCCGAAGGGGACCCAGTTTGAGCCAGGCGGCCGTTACCTGAACGTATATCCTATGCCTTGAGCTGTTGCAGCAGTGACTTGGCGACCTTCAGGTCGGCCGTGTCGAAACCTTCGGTGAACCATCCGTAGATCTCGGAGAGCATCGCACGCGCCTCGTCGCGACGCCGTCGTTTGGCGAGCAGCCGCGCGAGGCTGATGCTTGCCTGGAGTTCGCTGGACTTTGCGCCCATCCGCTGAGCCAATTCGATCGACGTCCGGAAGTATCGCTCCGCTTCGTCGATCTTGGCCTGGTCTTGAATAAGAAGCAGATCGCCCTTGAGGTTAATCAGCCATGCCTCATCAACAAAGCTTGAAGTCTCGCGCACCCCATCGAGTAGCTTTGCGATCAGACTCATAGCCTCTGCGGCGTGTCCTGTCTTTGCATAGGCCTGGGCGAGCGCTCCACCGTGCAGCGGCGAGAGGCGTGACCCACTACCCTCGATGGCTTTGCCCACGCCTTGCAGGTGTGCGATCGCCTTTGCGTCCTGATCGGACTGGACCATCGCATCGCCGATCGTTACCAAGCCTATCGCGGCCCGAAACGGAAGTCCTTCCTTATTGGCCAGACCTACGGCCTCTTCCGCCCGTGCTATCGCCATCTCATTTTCTTGACGGAGCATATGGGCAATGGCGAGATAGTTCAGGGCCGTCGAGAGTCCACTAGGACGGGCCGCCTTCTGTGCGATAGCCAGCCCGCGTTCGGCTTTGCGGAGTGCCTGGTCCGGATAGCCCATCTGCCACAAGGTGTAGCTGTCGTACCCCAATGCATCCAGCGCGGGGTCAAGACCGTAGATGAACGCAAGATGGCCGTGCTGCTCATGCTCATAAAGCGCGACGGCCTGCTCCAGGTTTGCGTGAGCAAATGCAAGTTCCCCGAGCCAGTACGAGGTCAGTCCGAGGACCGCATGACCCACCATCACGGCGGCGCGATCATCGGCGCGCTGGGCGAAGCTGAGAAGATCCTTTGCCAACCCCTGAGCGGTTCTATGCTCGCCGCGGTTCAGGTGAAAGGTCGCGAGGCCGTACAGCGCCACGAAGAGCGCAGGAGTTTCGCCGACCTTGCGGCTGAGATCCACGACTCGACTCAGGGTGGTTTTTACTTCCGGGGCGCCATCGCCCCTTGTGCCGATCAGCAAGGTACCAAGAGCACTCTGGGTCGCGATTTCCTGGCTGTCGCGTTCAGCGGTCTCGGGCATAGTCCGCAACAGTTCGAGGCTCGAGTTCAAAAAATCAATCGCTTCCTTGTGAGCGGCGCGACCTGCCGCCTGCTGACCCGCCAGATGAAAGTACGTCACAGCCTTCGAGATATTTGTAGTTTGCTCATAGTGATGCGCCAACTCGGCGTAGTGATCCTCGAGGCTGGTGGAATAGACCCTTTCGATTGTCTCGCCCACTGCGAGGTGGAGTCGACGATGACGCGCGACCGACAACTGCGTCATCATGGTCTGACGGATCAGCTCATGAGAAAACTCGAATCGAGCTTCCAGATATTGCGTGCTCGAACGGATAACACCGGCGGTCTGAGCTTCGTCCAAGCAATCGAGGAGTGCGTCGGCCTTCGCCTGAGAGGCGGCTTCGAGAAGTTCGAACGTGAAGGAGCGGCCGATCACAGCCGCCACGGCGAGAATCTTGCGGGTGGTCTCGCTAAGCCGTCCGAGCCGTCGACCGACGACCAGTCGCACATTGTGAGGCACTTCCAGTTCGCCGACCTTCAGTTCCGGGCGAATCCGGCCGGCGTCGTCATAGAGTCGATTCTCTTCGGTGAGATGCTGGAACAATTCTTCGACGAAAAATGGATTGCCCCCGGTCTCGCCAAGAATCTCACTGACGACGGCAGCGGGCGGCGGCTGGCCGCTGAGACCTAGCAGCATTTGCGCGACTTCGCTTGATGGAAGTCCTTTGAGTCTCAGTTGGGTCGCAAGCCTACCGCGAATCAGCCCTTCGAGGGTCTTGGACAGACTCGGGGTAAGGTCGATATCAGTCTCGCGATAAGTAGCGACTCTCAACAGTGGCAAGTCCGAGTGCCTTTGCGACAAGTGATTGATCAACGCAAGGGTGGAATCGTCAGCCCAGTGGAGATCCTCGAGCACCAGCATCGTCGGATGCTCGCGGCTGCGGCGCACGAAAAAATTGGTGGTGCTGCTAAAGAGCAGCCGGCGGGCCTGTTCCGCAGGCAACTCCATCGGCGGTGGCAGATCGGGAATGATGCGCCTCAACTTCGGAAGGAGGCGGCCCAATTCAGCTCCTTCGTCTCCTATCGCCTGGCGCAGATCGTTCGGGCTTTGCCAGCGTTCGACCCAGCGCTCCAGTATTTCGACAAACGGCAAATAGGGAACCGCTTCCTGCTCCGAGCAGTGGCCGACGAACACCGCGAAGCCATCCTTCTCGGCGTCAAGCGATATCTCTCTGCACAACCGGGTCTTGCCGATACCGGCTTCTCCGGAAACCAGGCAGATTCGGCCGCGCCCTGAAGCAGCGTCGGCAAGGGCGCCGCGAATCTCGGATCTTTCGCGCTCGCGCCCGACGTATGAAGTTTGTGGCGCCTGGACCGCGAATGAAGGTTGCCGCGCCGCCGCTCGACTCGGGCCCGAAGCGGATTCGAGCTTGACGTCGGCGATGAAGCGATACCCGCGGCCCTGAACTGTCTCGATGAAGCGCGGCGCATCGGCGGCGTCGCCCAAGGCCTTGCGCAACTCGCCAACCGAAATTGCCGGCATCGAATCGCCAACCGACACATCCGGCCAGACTGCGTCGAGCAACGCCGCTTTGGTTACCAACTGGCCCGGATGTTCTACCAGGTGCCGCAAGACGGCAAAGGTCTTGCGCCGCAGGCGGATTTCGCGGCTCCCCCGCCACAACTGCTCGTTGTTGGAATCAAGCCGGAAGGGTGGGAAAAGGCGCAATTCCGCATCCACGGTTCAGTCGCCTACCAATAGTTACATCACAATTATACGCGATTTATATCAGGCTTTTATGACTTCGCGCGAGACGGAACTTATCCTCCGCTCATCACAAAGGAGGACGGCTTTATGAAAACCGTACTATCAACACTCGTGCTAGGACTGTTCGCGCTGAACCTTGCATCGCCCGCTTCAGCGCAACCCGCAGACGTTAAGAAGCTTGAGGCGGAAGTCGCGACGCTGCAGGGACAGGTCTCTGCGCTGCAGACCACGATCAACAGCGCCAGCGCACAAAATGCATTCGCGCTGGGTCAATTCGTGACCGTCGACACGACTGACACGATCAATGGCCTTGCGGCGCCGCATATTATTTTCACTGGCGCCAATCTGCACGTGCGCGACGGCTCGGGTTCCACCAACGACAGCGGCGGCACGACCACGGGGCTGGGCAATCTCGTGATTGGTTATGACGAGGCGCCCGCGTCGCCACCGGTGGGTTACCGCAGTGGTTCGCATGACCTGGTGGTCGGACCGGGTCACACATTCAACTCCTTTGGCGGCTTCGTCGCGGGCGACACTAATGCGGTCGAGGGACCCAGTGCCAGTGTCAGCGGCGGCCACGCCAACGCCGCGACCGGGATGGAGTCGAGCGTCAGCGCCGGCGTGGGAAACGCGGCGACAGACTTCGGGACAAGCGTCAGCGGCGGACACAGCAACGCGGCAGTCACCTTCGGCGCCAGCGTCAGCGGCGGTAATAGCAACGTCGCAAGCGGCGATTTTGCCAGCGTTAGCGGCGGCGGCGACAACCAGGCGAGCTCCGCAGACGCCAGCGTCAGCGGCGGCGAAGGCAATATCGCCAGCGAAGCTGCTGCCAGCGTTAGCGGCGGCATTTTTAATCAAGCGACCGGCTTCGAGGCCAGCGTCAGCGGCGGCAGCAGCGAAACAGCCAGCGGTGACAACTCGACTGTTGGCGGAGGCGTTGCCGGGCAAAACGCGTCAGGCACAAACGAGTTCCTGCCATAGCGAGGTGTGCGGAATCGATCGTCAACCAAACGAGCCGCGCTGACGTCGCTCACTCGATGTCAGCGCGGGTTCAAGTGAGCGGGAAACGTAATGCGAACGATCAGGTCTGAGGCCGTCCCGGCAAGATACGGGAATGACCGTCGCAGTTTAGGGAGGGAGCCACAAATGAAACCAAAGCTGTTGGCAGCGGTATTTCTTGCCGCCTTAGAGGTGCTCGCATTTGCCGCATCGGCGTGCGCCGCGGGCGGCGTGATCGAGATAAATCAGGCGGTGGTGAATGCGGCCGGCGGGTTTCCTTACAACATTACCAGCAGCGGAAGTTATCGCCTTTCCGGCAACTTAACCGATTCGAGTACCACGGCCGATGCGATCGACATAGGCGCCGCGGCTACCAGCGTGACAATTGACTTGAACGGATTCTCGATTATTGGCCCCGGCGGACCGAACACCGGTAGCGGAATCCTTCAAAATAATCCCGGGTCGCTCACGGTCGAAGACGGGTCGATCAACGGATTTTCGGGAGGGGGCGTTGGAGGGAATGGCGTCTTCGCCTACGGCGACGCCATCGTCAGAAACATGCAGGTGAGCGGCAATGGCAACGGCATCGTAACCTCGAGCGGCAGTGTGATCTCCGGCAATACCGCGAGCAACAACGTCGTCGGCATTGATTGCGCAGGGTCCGGGTGCGTCATCTCCGGCAACACCGCGATCAACAACGCCAGTCACGGCATCATTTTCAATAGTTTCGGCAGCCTGATCACGGGAAACACCGTCCTCAACAATGGCGGCATCAGTCTGATTGGCGGAGATTCGACCAACGCCTATGGCGGGAACGTGATCAACGGCAACGGCTACTTGAACGTTCAGGGAGGGACCTCGCTCGGCAACAATCTTTGCGGCGGAACGATCTGCTGAAGTCTGCGGGGGATGAAAATGGAATCCAGCAGACAAGGCCGGCGTGCAAGGGTGGATTGTGCCGCGGCGGCGCTCGCACTGTTCTCGGCGCTCGCGTGCTTGGGCTTTGCGACAGTCGCCCGCGCGCAGACTGCATTGAGCATACTGTGCGTCACGCCAGACATCACAGTCGCATTGACCAGCGGAACCGTAACGCCTCAGGAGCTCAATTGTTACGGATCTCACGGGACGGGGGCGCTGGCGCTGGTTTTCTCAGGCGTTCCCGCTGGCACCACGGTGAGCGCGTTTTTCCCGATCAGTTCGACGCACCAGCTGGTCGCGATCGACACGACTTCCGCACTGCCGACCAATGGGATCGGCGGGACAGTAACCGTAACTCCGCGCGACGTCGTGTCGTACAACTCGTCCACCGGATTTTTCTCACCGTCGCTCTATTTCGCGGGTGCGATCAACGGAGTTCCCAACGGCGTGAATATAGATGCGATCTCGATGGACGGCAGCGGCAACCTTCTGCTCGCATTCGATACGACCATCGCGCTGCCGAAAACCGGCGGTGGAACGCTCACAGTCAAACCAGCAGATTTGGTCGCGTTCAACGGCGCGACCTACACGCTCGACTTCAACAGCGCCGCGGCGGGAATCCCACGCGGAATGGACCTTGTTGGTGCGATGAAGCTGCCGAGTAGCGACCTGCTGCTCACGATGGATGGGAGCGGCACAATCGGCGCGGTCAGCTTCTTCACGCCGACGGACGTGCTCGAGTTCAACCCCACCGGCTCTACATGGGTTCTCTCGTTCAACGGCGCGACCAGTGACAATTGGCCCAACGGTAGTTCGATCCACGGAGTTTTTGCGGTCCCCGCTACTCCCTCTCCGACGGCTACGCCAACTGCGACCGCCAAGGCGACTCGAACCGCAACCCCGACGGCGACCGCCACCAGGACAGCTTCAGCCACGGCGACAGCGACCAAGACATCTACTCCGACCACGACGGCTTCGGCCACTCCATCCGCAACGGCGACCGCTACTGCGACGCCGACTGTCACGCCCACGCCGGTGCCGGTCAAGCTGAAGATCAAACCTAAGGCGCTCAAGTTTCCGAAGACCGCGGTGGGTACGACGAGCAATCCGAAGCTGGTGAAGGTGTCCAATCCGAAGGGTAAAAAGAAACATCCGGGGTTCCCGGTCTTGATCGAGATGATTTCCGATCCCGGCGTATTCATGGAAACCAACAACTGTCCCGCGAGTCTGGATGCGGGCGCATCCTGTTCAATCTCGGTGACGTTTACCCCGAGCGCGGCTACGAAGCAGACCGGAACGCTAACGATTACCGACAATGCGACCGGTGGTAAGCAGGCGGTGCCGATGAGCGGAACGGGAGAGTAACGGCCGTAACACGAACCCTGAGAGGATTTCCTTCAAAAAAGTCTGAGACCCGTGCAGGCGTTGCATCAGCGCAACATGTTGTAGTCCAAATGCCTCTAATCAAAAGTTTTTCATCCAGCCCGTTCTACACTTTGGCAATAAATAACACCCATTAGACTAGGCTTCGCACTGGATCGCCAAATGAGGCGAACTGGTATGCGTCTTGCTGAGAGGCTCTCAGGTTTAGTGACATGTTTCGTCGAGAGCCAAAGACAATCGATTCCGAGCCCCTGATAGACGCGGCAGAGCTGCGCAAGCGCTTGTTGGGCGTGCGTTCGTCCACGGAAACGGAGGGCGACGAAGCGGTTCAGTCGAGCGATGATAAGAAGGGCCCAGTAGCCCAACCATCACAGTCAATCTCAAACAAGCCCGCGATCAGCAACGGTCACCAGGACATCTCCGGGCCGAAACCTGACGCCGTCGAGAGGGTCCACACAATGAGCCAAGTCGCCCCGCCTTCTTCACCGTCCGCAGTGGCAAAAATGTTTGAGCCCACCGAAGTGTTTCAGGACCGTCTTTCAAAATTGGGGACGGCCTTTGATCAGGTGGAGCGGCTGGCGAAAGACGCAACCAGCGCGTTCGCGCAGGTTTCCGAGCTTGCCGATCATCTCGGTCATTTCGCGGAAGCTTACGCACCCGTGAAGAAATTCCAAAGCGAGGTCGGAGCGCTCGCGCAAAAATTCGATCCTTTCCAGGGTATTCACAACCAGCTCACGGAAATGTCAAGTTCCTTCCGCGACCATCTGCACTATCTCGCCGCGGTCCTGGAACCGGTCAGTAATGTCCAACGACGCCTCTCGGAGCTAGCCGCGACCTTGGAACCCGTGCTCGAAGTGAAAAAGCGGTTCCAGGCATTGGAGCGCGAATTTGAGACAGTGGGGACTCCGTCCCAGGCCGGTTCGGCTCAGAGCGCTTCTCCCACCAACGGAACAAACGGCAACGCCGCGGCTCGCAGGGCTTAGTTCCGGTATCACACCAGAGTGTTGTGAACGGGGCGCGCTCCTAGCAGTTACCGCCGGAACTCTTCACCGTCGCCGTGCCGGAATTCGGCGTGCAGGTCGGCGACGTGACACCGTCGCCACTGGCGACGCCGCCGCCCGTGGTAGTTACGGTCACGAATCCGCCCTTGACCTTGCAGTCGGCGGTCGAAATCGAACCAATGCCGGTCGCGGTTGCCTTGACGATGCAATCCGGAGTGACCGTGGTCTCGGCGTCGGCGACGCCGTCATCTGAAGCGGAGGCACTCGCTTTGCCCGTCCCGCAGTCGGCCGTCGCGCTGCCCCCGGTCTTGCTTACGGCCGACGCAGGGCAATCCGATCCGATTGCGAGGGCAGAACTGTCGCTACCGGTGGCTGTCGCCTTGGCCTTGCCTTTGGGAAATGTGGCTTGGGCTGTGGCTGTGGCATCGTCCGACGCGGTCGCAGTAGCTTTGCCAAACGTAAAATCATCTGCCGATGCCGACCCGCGGTTCGACGCTTTGGCCGTCGCTTTTCCACCGGTTTCCGAGTCCACCTCACAAAACGTCCCGTCCATCAGGCTGTTCGTATTGAACCCCTGGTCCTTGGAGACGCAAGTGACGTCATCCGATCCTGCAAGCACACCCGGCGCGCCCATGGCAAGAATTAATGCCGGTATGATTAAGGCCTGTTTCAGTTGCATTTTTTTGTCTCCCCGCGACCTGCCGGTCGCTGTTTGAGATCCCCTTATTCTTCTATTTCCCCGAGCCGCTGAGCGGCACCGTCTGTTCGCCGGTGTGCGCGTTGTCGGTAATCGTCAATGTGCCCGTCTGCTTCATCGCCGCGCTCGGAGTAAATGTCACCGCGATCGAACACGACGCTCCCGCCGCCAGGCTCGCAGGGCAATTGTTGGTCTGCGTGAACACTCCCGGATCGGAGACCATCTCGATCAGCACCGGGAATCCCGGATGCTTCTTTTTGGCCTTGGGATTGGACACCTTGACGGTCTTCGGTTTGCTAGGCGATCCGACCGCGGTGTCCGCAAACTTGAGCGACTTCGGTTTGATCTTGAGCGTCACCGGCACTGGCGTCGGCGTCATCGTCGGAGTCGCCGTCATGGTCGGGGTGGCGGTTGCTGTGGATGTAGCCGTCGCGGTTGCGGTTGCGGTTGGCGTCGCGGTTTTGCTTGCGGTCGCGGTTGCTGTCGCCGTGTGAGTTGCAGTTGGTGTCGCGGTCGGAGTCGACGCGACGGGCTCCGCAAACACTCCCTGCATCAGGGTGCCGTCGGGCCAGGCGTCGGCGCTGTTGCCGCTGAACGAAGCCACCCACGCATTGCTGCCGGGATTGAACTCGAGTACGTCGGTCGAAGTGAAATCGACCGACGCGATCGTGCCCGGCTCGTCGAACGCCATCAGCAGGTCGGCGTTGGGCAGTCTCGTCGCGCCGTCGAGATTCATTCCGTCGGGGACACCGGCGGCACTACTGTTGAACACCAGCGCATAGCCGGCGGGATTGAACGAAACCAAATCGGCGGGCTTGACGGTCAACATCCCGCCACCGAACTTCGGCACGCTTATCGTTACGTCGAACGACAGCAGCAGGTTCGCCGACGCGTCCATCCCAATCGCGTCGATCCGGGTCCCGTCGGGAATACTGTTCGCCTGGCCGGCGAAGTAAAGACTCGGCGCAAAAAAGCCCGTCGAGGTATTGTACGAGGCGACGTCGTGCGGCGTCGCGAGCACCGTCCCACTGGCGCCGTTGGTCGGCAGTGCGGCCGTCGTGTCGATCACAACCAGGTTCTGCGTTGCGCTGATCGGGAAATCCGCCGCTATCTTCACGCCCGCCGGAATTCCGCTGATGCCGATCGCGATACTGCCGGAGGGAAACGAGTAGCACTGCAACTGTTGCGGCGTGACGGTGCCGCTGGTGAGAGCAACGGTGATATCGGGCGAGACGCACAGCACGCTGAGCGCCGTCTGCGCGGCGGCCGGCGCGACACCTATATAGATGATAGCGACGGCGATGGTCGCGACCATGCTCGCGGCAAAGGCGAGGCGTCGAGGCTTACTGTTGAGTCGCATTTCGTGCCTCTGCGATCCTCAACAAACGGTTCCGTTACAGAGGTTGTTGCCCAGCGACTTGCCCAAGGAAAAGTTCGCAGTGTTTTTCAGCACATTGTTCGAGTAGCCGGTGGTCGTATCAATTGCTTCGATTCCATTTGCGCTGTTGACGACAGTATTGCCGGAGATCAGGCATCCGCTCCCGAAGCAACCGATGCCGAGGGTCGGGTTGCCAAGCACGGTATTTCCGGAAATCACGCACGCGCCACTTTGGCAGTCGATGCCGACGCTTGTGTTGCCGTTCGCAGTATTGCCGGTGATCTGACACCCACTCACGCTGCAAAAGATTCCTTCGTCGGCGTTGCCGTTTGCGGTATTCCCGGAGATCGAGCACCCAGAGGAGCATGCAATTCCGTAGTTCGTCGTCGAGTTGTTTGCCGTGCAGCCCTCGACCACAGAGTTATTGCCAACGTCGATGCCGAATCCGTTCATATCGGCGTGCACGTTCCTGACGATGCCGGAGGCTCCCAGCACTATCGCCAGCCCCAACCCGTTGATGGTCCCGTTTTCCACCGTCACGTCCGCAATTCCCGACGCACTGACTCCGTTCACGACACCGCTCGTGCTGCCCGGCCCCGTAATCGAGAATCCGTTCATGTCGATCGTGACGTTGTTCGCGGTCACATTGATTCCATTCGTGCTGGCCGGAACTGTGAGACTGCCCGTCAGCCGATAACTGGTGTTCGGCGAGCTGATGACATACGGAAACCCGCCGTTCGCCATCACCTTCGCCTGATTGATCTCGATCGTTCCGTCCACCGCATACGCCGACGCTGTGAATGCGATCATCGCCGCCGCAAAAAGTAACCCCGCACTCGATGCTTTAAGCTTCATCGCTAGTTTTCCTCCGCCGATAAGTTTTCCTCCCGCGATCACATCCGTTCCGCCGCAAAGCCTCAGCAAACAATTCCGTTGCATAGATTGTTGCCCAGCGAGGTGCCGCCGTTGTGGTCGGTGGTGTTCTTCAACACATTTTGAACGTAGCCAGTGGTCGGGTCGGACGCCGAAATACCAACCGAGTTATTGAGAAGTGTATTGCCCGAGATCAGGCATACGGTCCCGGTGCATGCGATACCGGCGGCGATATTGCTGTTCGCGGTATTGCCGGAGATCTGGCATCCCGAGACGCAGACGATGCCTGAACCGATTGTGACCTGCGTCGAGTCGTTGGCCGTGCAGTGTTCGACGAGCGAGTCGCTGCCGGCCAGGATGCCGTTGCCGTTGGAGTCCGCGTGCATATTTCTGACGATGCCGAAGAATCCCACCTTGACGCCGACGCCGAATCCGGTGACCGTCCCGTTCTCCACCGTCGAGTCGACACCGCCCGCGTTGACGCCGATTGGCGTGCCGCTGGTACTGCCGGGCCCGCTAATCGAGAATCCGTTCAGGTCGAGGGTGGCGTTTGCCGCGAAAAAATTAATTCCGTTGATGGCGGCCGGAACCGTGAGATTGCCCGTAAGTCGATAGCTGCCAGACGCACTTATGACGTAGGGAAAGCCGCCCGCTGCCAGCACCTTGGCCTGGTTGATCTCGATTGTGCCGTCGACAGCGCCCGCCGGTAGGGCAAGTCCAAGTGCTATCGCGGCGGCAAGGAATGTCGCCGCCAGCTTCCCCCATTTCATCTCTTGCTCTCTCATTCGACCGTCCGCATCTACCTCCGCGCGTAGTAGTTGTCAGTGTCTTGTGGGTGGACAATAAGTTCGGGCTCACGCGAAGTCATGAAGGGCTAATACAATTCCGCTGTAATCGGCTTACAATTGGTGCTAATCGGTAGGGCGTGGCTGCGGAATTACGTTCCTTTCCGCCCTTCCGGCTCGATTCGAAAAATGAGCAATTGTGGCGCGAAAACGAGGAAGTCCGCCTAAGACGCAAGACTTTTGCCGTCTTGCGGCACTTGGCCGAACACCCCGGTGAACTGGTAACCAAGGCCGCACTTCTCGACGCCATCTGGCCGGATGTATCCGTCAGCGACTCGATGCCCGCGCACTCGGTGCGCGAATTGCGCAAGGTCCTAGGCGACACCGCTCACACGCCGCGTTTTATCGAGACGGTGCAGGGACGGGGCTACCGCTTCATCGCCGACGTCAAGCTCGAGTCCATCAACCCCCCTACTCCACTGCCCGCGCGGCAACCTTCATTCGCAGAACAACCGCATCAGAGTTCCTTCGTCGGACGCGAACACGAGAGAGCAGAGGTGCGCGGCGCCATAGCACTGGCGACTTCAGGTAGCGGCCGGATCTGCCTCGTCTCCGGCGAAGCAGGCATCGGCAAGACCCGATTTTGCGCAGAGATAGCCCGCGAGGCTGAGAAGAACGGCCTCGCGGTGCTCGTCGGCCACTGCTCCGAGCAGGAGGCGGTTCCCTATTTGCCGTTTGTCGAAATTCTGGAGTGCTGGGTCGATCGATGGGATAGCGCGGAGGATCTGCGCCGCGCTATCGGAGAGGACGCGCCCGAACTGGGCCGCCTGCTGCCCAAGCTTAGGCGCATAATTCCCGATCTGCCGGATCCGATCGAGTTACCCGCGGAGCAGGCGCGCCGTCAGCTGTTTGAGAGCTTCACTAACTTCATCGCGCTTCGCGGCCAGGAGCAGCCGACGATATTGGTGCTGGAAGATCTCCAGTGGGCCGACGATTCTACCCTGGCCTTGATCACTCACCTCTCGAAACGCCACTCGGACATGCCGCTGTTGGTGATCGGTACCTACCGCGAAGGTGAAGTCGAGCTGAGTCCCAGCCTGTCGAGAACCCTCGAAGACCTCATTCGCGGCAGGCTTGCGACACAGTTAAGGCTCAAAGGACTTCCGTCAGGCGAGGTCGCGCAGATGTTGCAAGGCCTCAGCGGCCAGTCAGCACCAGCGCTCGTGGTCAGCGAGATTCTTGCCGAGACCGATGGAAATCCATTCTTCGTCGAGGAATTGTTTCAGCATCTCACAGAAGAGAATCGACTTTACAATGACGCCGGCCAGTTTCGGCCCGAGCTCAAGATCGGCGAGCTGGAAGTGCCGCGTAATGTGCGCCTGGTCGTCGGCCGGCGATTCGGACGGCTCGGCGATGCTACTCGCAAAATTCTCGCGGTAGCGGCGGTGATTGGCCGATCCTTCACTTTCGAATTGCTTGAAGCCGCGTCCGGGGCCGAGACCGATACGCCGAAGACCGATGCGCTGCTGGATTGCCTTGACGAAGCCCACAGGATTGGTCTTGTCCGCTCTGGCACGCAACACCCGGAAGCCCGCTTCGAGTTTTCTCACGAGCTCATCCGCCAGGCCATTCTGACGGAGCTATCGGTAGTGCGTCATCAGCGGTTGCATCTCAAAGTGGCCGAGACAATCGAGCGCGTCTATTCCAACACCCTTGAGGATCATTATGCCGAGCTAGCGCATCACTATGCGCAAACTGAAAGTATCCGCAATGCGGTGACCTATTATCATCTTGCGGGTCGACAGGCGGCAGGCCGGTCCGCTCACGCCGAAGCGGTTGGTCTTTTCAACTCGTGCCTGGAACTACTGCTAACTCTGCCCGAGACACCCGAGCGTAACAGTCAGGAACTTGCTATCCAGTCCGCACTCGGCACGATGCTGATCGCCGCCAGGGGTGATGGCGCCCCGGAAGTAAAAGCCGCGCTAAGTCGAGTTGTGGATCTCAGCGGCAAGGTCGGCGAAACTCCGCAGCTCTTCGTGGCGCTTTGCGGCCTAGCAACCTACCACTTGAACCGCGGAGAGCATCGAATCGCGCAAGGGTTGGCAAAAGATCTTCTGAGCGTCGCTGAGCGCGCCAATGATCCCGCCGCCGTGATAGTGGGTCATGCAGTCCTAGGAATGACCTCGTACTGGCTCGGTGAACTTGCGTTTGCGCACGCAAACCTCGAACAGGCCGTCGCGCTTTATGACCCTGAACTGCACGGCAATCTTGCGTTCGTCTACGGCCTTGACCCCGCGCTCGATGCCTTGGGGTACGACGGCTATACGCTGTGGCAGATGGGTTATCCGGACCAGTCGATCGCGAAAGCAGAACGCGGGATGGCTCTCGCACAGAAGGCGGCCCGTTCAAATGGCGTCTCGACAGCGATGAACTATCTCGCCATAGCCCATATGCTCCGTCAGGAAAACGAGACGGCGATAGCACGGGCCGAAGATGCTGTAGGTCTGGCCTATAAGGAAGGACTTCCGTTTCGGGCCGCGATAGGCCTGGTGACGATAGGTGCTGCGATGGTCCAGTCCGATCAGGACGCGAACGCGATCGTGCAACTGCGACGCGTGGCCCAAGCGGTGGAGGCAAGTGGATCACGCCTCTCGCCGCTGCATGGTGGAGCGCTTGCTCACGCTTATGCGAAGACGGGACAGGCCGCAGAGGCGATAAGTCTGCTTGCGAAGCTGATCGATGGCCTTCATGAGACTTCAAGCCTGGTTGACGAGCCGTGGTTGTACTACCTCAAAGGTGTGGCGCTTCTTGCTAATGAACCTCCTGATGCCGACGAGGCCGAGCGATGCTTCCGCACCTCGATCGAACTCGCTCAGCGAATAGGTGCAAAGTCACACGAACTCCACACGACTATCAGACTCGCGAAACTGCTCGCGAAACGACGGCATCGCAAAGAGGCGCGTGCGACGCTCGCCGCAATCTACGGCTGGTTCACCGAGGGCTTCGAAACGACAGACTTGAAGGAAGCCAAGTCGCTGCTGGAAGATCTTGCGCGCTAGTTAATAGTCTGGGGAAACTTCTTCAGACCACCCTGCGATGGATGCCCAGGGCGGAGATGCGCGACGCCAGGGTTGACGGTTTAATACCGAGCAATTCCGCTGCACCGCCTCTTCCGGAAACCTTTCCGTTGGTTTGTTTCAAAGCGTTGACGATGTTCTCGCGGTCCTGCCGCTTCAGTTCATCGCGCGTGAGAAGCGGGGCCCTAGCTGTGACTTTCGCTCGCCCGCTCGAATTCGCTTCCGTCGGCGAGGCGGGTAGGTCGAAAGTGAGCGGACCCTCGCGCCATAGGATGATCGCGCGCTCGACCGTGTTCTGAAGTTCACGCACGTTACCCGGCCAATCGTAGGAGGCGAGTCGATCTAGTTCCGCCTTGCTGAGCTGAGGCTCCGGACGATTCATCCGGCGCACGCTTTGGCGGATGAAATTAGCGACAAGGGGTGCTATGTCCGCGCGGCGCTCTCTGAGCGGCGGGACCTCGATGGGGAAAACGCTGAGCCGATAGAAGAGGTCCTGGCGAAAGCGACCTTCGTCGACCTCCTTCTTCAAGTTCCGATTGGACGCGGCGATGACCCGTACATTGACCTTGCGCGTGCGGGTGTCGCCGACCCGTTCAAGTTCCTGTTCCTGCAAAACGCGGAGCAGCTTGGCTTGCATCGCGAGCGGCACTTCGCCGATTTCATCGAGGAATAAGGTGCCCCCGTCGGCGAGTTCAAAACGGCCCGGCTTGTCCTTGAGCGCGCCGGTAAACGATCCCTTCACGTGGCCAAAGAACTCGCTCTCGAAGAGGCCTTCGGGAACGGCGCTGCAATTCAATTTGATGAGAGGTCGTTCGCGTCGCGCGCTTTGCTCGTGGATAGCCCGTGCGACGAGTTCCTTTCCGGTACCGCTCTCCCCGGTGATCAACACGGTGGCATCGGTCGGCGCAACGAGTTGCACCTGCTGCATCACCTTTCTCAGGCCGGAACTTCCCCCGACGATGTCGCCGAAATTCTGTTCGGTGCGAATTTCGTCGAGTAGGTAGGCGTTTTGAGCCTCGAGCCGCGCCTTTTGTTGTTCCATCAGCACCTGATCGGTGATGTCAAGAAACATGATCCGCGCGTAGTTGCCTGCTTCGCTCTTCGACCACCATCGAACCCATATCGTACGACCGTCTTGCTTTCGACGTAACTCGAGCCGGTCACCGCGTGCTTCGTTCCCGCTTCCGATCAGCCTTAAGACTTCGCGAAGACGGCGTTGGGCCTCCGGATTGTCGTGGAAAAGGGAGCTCCAATAGGAACCTGCCGTCTCCTCGGGCTTGACCCCAAGGATCTGCGCCGCTGTACGATTCGCCCTGACAATCCCGGCCTTACTACTAACAACGTAAGCAATCGGTGCTTCCTCGAAATAGTCGCGGAATCGTTCCTCGCTCTGGCGCAGTTGTTCGTTCGCTTCACGGAGTTGCGTGCCGATCATTCGCTGATCTTGCTCGAGCCGGGCGACCTTCTCTGCGTAAAGTCGCAGTTCCATCTGGTTCATCGCGAGCGCCGCCAACGCCCGCAGCATTTCTGCCTCGCCCGATGCCAGCTCTCGCGGCTTCTGGTCGATCACCCACACTGTCCCAAGACTCAGGCCTTGATCAGTGCGAAGGGGAGCACCCGCGTAGAATCGGATGCCAAGGTCGTGGACCAGCGGATGGGCAGTCGCGCGATCGTCGTCAGCTGCATCCCGCAGATGAAAAACCCCGTGCGAGAGCATCGCCGTAGAACATAGCCCGGCATCGCGCGCTGTCTGACTGGCCTCAATGCCTAACCGCGACTTGAACCAAACACGATCCTCGTCGACCAGACTCAGGCCAGCCATTGGCGCGTGAAAGAAATTCGCGGCCATCTCGGCGATACGGTCGAAGGCAGGTTCGGGCGGCGTGTCGAGGATTTGGTAGCGCCGGAGCGCGTTCAAGCGCTCAGCCTCGTTCTCGGGGAGTGCAGGTTTCATGGCATCAAGGCCCGAGCAATCACAAACTCTCGCAGCGGGGGTCACCGATCGCGAATTCTTACGACTCTAGCGAATTATCGTAATTTTACGACTCCTAGTAGTCCAGCGGTTTCGCCAGTCGGCCGGAAAGCTCCGGCTAACGCGATTTTTCGGCAACGTACGGCTTGGCACGAAAGCTGTTTTGGATGGCAAACAGTCAAGTGAGGGGCGACGATGAGCGGAACCGGAGAGGAGAATCGCATCCAGCCAGTTGATCCCGAGCATGCAAGCGGCGCGGTCAGGCGACTCTTCAAAGAGTTACGCACGAAGTTCGCGATCGTGCCGAATCTGTTTCGGGTTCTTGCGACTGCGCCGGCAGCGCTCGAAGGACTGATGAGCCTGGGTTCGGCACTCGCACGCGGAGCCCTCGATGAAAAAATTCGCGAGCAGCTCGCGTTGGCGATTGCCGAGAGCAACCTGTGCCCTTACTGCTTGAGCGCGCACACGGCGACGGCTGTGAAAATCGGATTGAACCAAGCCGAAATCGACGACGCGATTCGCGCGTGCGCGGCCGATGCGAGGACCGATGCGATCCTCAAGCTCGCGCGGAGCATCGTCGTTCAGCGGGGTGAGCTCACGGATGCGGATCTCGCGCGCGCCCGTGCGGCCGGTTTGAGCGACGCTGAAATCGTCGAGACGGTCGCCAACGTCGCGTTGAACATCTTCGAAAATTACATGAGTCACGTTGCGCGCGTTCAGATCGACGTTCCGCATCGCGAATCACGTGTGCCGGGCCGAGGAGGCGAATCAAGTGGCCAAGATTGAGAAGTACGATGACCTGATCATCGGCAGCGGAATTGCCGGCAAATTCACTGCGTGGACCCGCGACAGCCGTCGTCGAATGGCAATCGTCGAGCGCGGGTTGCTCGGTGGCGCGTGCCCAAACGTCGCCTGTCTGCCGAGCAAGAACATCATCTGGTCCGCCAAAGTAATTTCACTTGCGCGGCGCGGCGCGGAGTTCGGCCTCAAGACTGATTCGTTGAGCGTCGACATGGCAGCGGTCCAGCGCCGCAAGCGCACGATGGTCCGAGAGCTGCGCAAGGCGCATCAGGAACACACCGAAGCCAGCGGTGCGGATTTGATCTATGGCGTTGCGCGATTCGTCGCTCCCCGCACGGTGCAGATCGAGCTGCATGATGGCGGCACGAGGACTATCCAGGGAGACCGCGTCTTTCTCGACCTCGGTTCGCGCGCCGCGATTCCGCAAGTGCCCGGCCTGGCGGAGGCGGCGCCAATGACGCATGTCGAAGCGCTGGAACTCGATCGCCTGCCCAGGCATTTGATTGTGATTGGCGGCGGGTACGTCGGACTCGAACTCTCGCAGGCGTTTCGCCGGTTTGGCTCGAATGTGACCGTGATCGAACACGGCGCGCAACTCGCGAGCCGGGAAGATCCCGATGTGGCCGCAGCACTCAAGGACTTGTTCACCGATGAGGGAATCGAGGTCCTGCTGGACGCCACGGTTCGCCGCGTCGAGGGCGGTTCCGGCACTCGCGTTCGAGTCTACGTTAACGACGCGCGGGGAGATCGCGCTATCGAGGGCACCGACGTTCTCGTCGCGACCGGCCGCCAGGCAAACGGCGACGGAATCGGTCTCGACAAGACCGGCGTTCAGCTCGACGAGCACGGTTACGTCAAGACCAACGAGCGGCTGGAAACCACTGCGGAGAACATCTGGGCGATGGGCGATTGCGCAGGGAGTCCGCAATTCACACACGTCGGCCTGGATGATTACAGCATCGTTCACGCGAATCTGAACGGCGGCAATCGCACCAACCGCGATCGCCTGATTCCTTTCTGCATGTTCACCGACCCGGAACTGGCGCGAGTCGGCAGGAACGAGATCGAAGCGCGTCGCGACGGCATCGAATATCGGATGGCAAAGTTGCCGATGGCCGAAGTGCTACGCACGAAAACTATCTCGGAACCGCGAGGCTTCATGAAAGCACTGATCGCCAAAGGCAGCGACGAGATCCTGGGCTTCACCGCTTTCGGATTCGAAGCGAGCGAGCAGATGGTCGCGATGCAAACAGCGATGCTCGGTCACCTGCCCTACACGGTTTTGCGCGATGCAATCCTGACTCATCCGACGATGTCCGAAGGACTGGCTCAATTGCTGGCAAAGGTTCCGGAGTGATGAAGCGTGGTCCACTGCGGAAGACACGCTCAGGAGAGTCGTGTAGAAGGCCGCTGCTCTGAATCTAAAATTTCCAACCGGAGGAATACTGAATGAAAAAATTAGCTGGGAAAGTAGCAATCGTAACCGGCGCATCCAAAGGAATTGGAGCGGCGGTGGCCAAGGCGCTCGCGGCCGAAGGAGCTGCAGTCGCGGTCATCTACTCTTCAGGAAAAGAAGGAGCCGAGCAGCTCGCGTCGCAGATAACACGCGAAGGCGGCAAAGCGAGCGCGATCCAGGCTGACGTTTCCAAAGCGGCCGACGTAAAGCGCATGTTCTCGAAGGCAAAGGAAGTCTTCGGTTCGCTGGAGGTGCTGGTAAATAATGCCGGCGTGTTTCGATTCGATCCTTTCGAAGCCATCACGGAAAAAGAGTTCCATCGCGAATTCGACATCAACGTGCTCGGGACGATTCTCGCCACGCAGGAAGCCCTGAGATATTTCCCGCCCAGCGGCGGCAGCATTATCAATCTCAGTTCCATCGCGAGCGAGAATCCGGTGCCGAATTCATGTCTCTACTCCGCGACCAAAGGCGCCATCGATACGATTACAAAGGCGCTGGCGAAAGAACTTGGTCCCCGGAACATCCGCGTAAATACCGTCGCCCCAGGGCTCGTCGATACGGAAGGCAATCGCAGCAGCGGCTTTGTCGGCAGTGAGGCAGGAAATGCGGGCGCAGCGGCTACCCCGCTGGCCGCGAGATTTGGCAAGCCGGAGGATATCGCGCCGGTCATTGTGTTTCTCGCCTCAGACGATGCGGCGTGGCTGACAGGCGAACGAATCAGTGCTTCAGGCGGATTGCACTAAGGCTTAGCTAAGCGTCATCCGGCATTTTCAGAAGCGAAGTCACAAGGAGCTATAAGCCATGAATAAGGACAATCGCAAAATACGGTTCGGACTTTGGTATGACTTCCGAAACCCATCGCATTGGCGGCAGGCATCGGATCGCCTCTACAGCGAGACTCTCGATCAGATCGAGTGGGGCGAAAGCCATGGTTTTGATGACGTGTGGTTGTCCGAACATCACTTCATCGAGGACGGCTACCTCCCCTCGATTTTACCGGTGGCTGCAGCGATTGCGGCGCGCACCAAGCGGATCCGTATCATATCGGGCGTGCTCCTGTTGCCCTTCCACAATCCGGTTCGCCTCGCTGAAGATATCGCGGTAGTCGACGTCATCTCGGGCGGCCGCTTCGAGTTAGGCGTCGGCGTCGGCTTCAAGCTGGAAGAGTTCGACAGCTTCGGTGTGTCCTTCAAGGAACGTGGGGCGCGAACCAACCAATCGCTCGACATCATTCGGCGTCTTCTAAGTGGCGAGACGGTCACCTACAAGAGCGACTTCTTTAATTTCAAGGACGTCAAGGTTACACCGGAACCGATTCAGAAACCGCGTCCACCTATCTGGCTGGGCGGCTTCACCCCGCCGGCTCTGCGCCGCGCCGCGCGCTATGGCGATGGCTTCACGGTGCCGGGCGCGACCCGAGAGGTATACGACCAATATGTCGCCGAGTTGAAAAAGCAGAATCGGCCCACCGATAACATCCGATTCGCAAGCGCCATTTGGTGTCTGCTCGTATCAAATGATCCGGAGAAGACCTTCGCCGAAGCTGCCGACCATATCATCTATCAGGCGAACAATTACTCGGCATGGCTTTCTGCGGCCGGACTCAGTCCCCTATCTGAGCATCTGCGCGATCGCGAACAGTTGCGCAAAAGCGGGCTGCTCCAGGTCCTCACTCCCGAGGCGGCTGTACAAATGCTTCGGACCCTGGCCAACACCGTCCCTATCACTCACTTTTATTCGTGGACGCTACCGCCTGGGCTGCCTCCGCGATGGGCGCAAGAGCATCTGGAACTCTTCGCGTCGAAGGTGATTCCTGCGTTTCGCTAGGCGATGACGACTTTCACTGCGACCACTCCTGTTCTTTAGCTCCGGCCCTGACAATCAGGTGTGGCCAGCCTGTTGGAGTCGCTTTCAGATAGGAGACCCGTCTCCGGCCGTCAACGAAGGATTCTGCCTTTAGTAGATGCTCTGCGATTTCTCCAGCGCGTTCGTTCGCATCACCGGTATGGAGCCTTTCGATAGCGTTGGCGACCTCGGCGTGTAGATGCTGTTTGCGCGGAGCAGAGATCCCGGCAAGTAGCGTCTGGCGAACGAGTTCATGTGCGAAGCAGAAAGATGTCTCAGGATTCTGGGAGCTCGCGACGATTATTCCCATCCGCTGTGCCTTCTCAATGATGGTGAAAAGTTCGTCGACATCGATCTTCGAGATGGCGGCCAGAAGTTTGAAGTCGAGGCTGCGCCCGATCACCGCCGCTGCCGTCAGCGCTTGCTTTTCATTCTCATCGAGGCGCTCCAGGCGGCGGCCGATTATCAGCCGCACGCTTTCGGGTACCTCGTTCTCGGCGATCTTGATGTCCGTGCGGAATTGGCCCGCCTCATCGAAGACTTTCCGCTCTTCGATCAAGTGCCTGTACACTTCTTCGACGAAGAACGGATGTCCCTGGCTTTCCTCAAAGATGAGGTTCACGAGGCTTTCGGGAGCCTGGCGCCGGCTCAGGCCATGCAACATCTGCGCGACGGCGTCCTCTGACAGCCCGTCCAGCTTGAGCGGACGGACACCCATGCGAATCAACTCTTCCAAAGTTCTTACCAAAGCCGGACTGCTCTCTGTATAGCTGTCCCGATAGGTCCCGATGATTACGACTGGAAGTTGAGCTATCCGATTGGCGAGATGAATCAAAAGCGCCAGCGTGGATTCGTCGGCCCAATGCAGGTCCTCGACGACGTACACCTGCGAGCGTGTTAGAGCCGCGCGCCCCACAGCGTCGGAGATGCTCTGGAACAGATGGCGACGCATCTGCGCCGGCGGCAGTTCCAGTGGTTGGGGAATATCCGGAAACACTCGCCGAAGACTAGGTGCGATCTGGGCCAGTTCAGCCGCATTTGCTCCCATCCGTCGACGGAAGTCATCCAGGCTCGGCGCCTCAGCGAGGTTGCTCTCGATGATCTCCGCGAACGGAAGAAAGGGATACCGTTCTTCTCGTTCGTAGCAATGCCCGACCAGGTATCGGAAGCCAACGCGCGATGCGTACTCGGCCATCTCCATCGCCAACCGGGTTTTACCCACTCCGGGGCCACCGGCCAGCATGACGACTGATCCGTGGCCGGTTCTCGCGCGATCGATTGCTGCGCGAATAGTGCTGAGTTCAGATTCCCGTCCCACAAAAGCGGTTCGTCCCTCCAACGAAAATGGAGCGACCTCCAACAGCGCCGGCGAGGTCTGCGGATGGATAGGCGCTGGAGGGGGCTCGCTGTTCGAGGTTCGAGGCTCTGTCGGCTCTACAGTTGTCGCATCAAATTCCCACGCGAGAGGTGAAGCGGGGTCGGGTTGGTAAGAGCAGAAGTAGCCCGTCTTTATACTGCGCGACATAAGATCCCCGAGCGCGGGATCGCTCTGCGCGATTCTTTCCACTACCGACTTGATTGTCTTGGCGATGCTCTGGCGGGCGCGCTCCGCAGCTGACGCCGCCCGGCGATCACGTCCACCGAGACCTACGGCGCGCGAGATCTCGCGGGTGAGCGCATCGATCTCCTGTTCCGCCTGCTCAGCGCGCTCTACGTTTCCGACTTCCTTGGCTTCTTCCAGCTCTTCGCGCAACTCGGTGAGCCGGTGTCGGTAGGCGACCTTGGCCTGATCGTCGAGCATCTCGCCTGCGTCACCCAGACTACCGACGTGAATGCCTGCTTTGTCGAGGTCGTCATTCCCCGCGGGCAAGCCCCGGACCGACTGATTGACTTCATCGTCCCCGCGCTGGACTGCGGTTCCGTTCACCAAATCGAGCACGTGGAATTCGGATGCAGGATGGCGCAGCAGGTGGGCAAGGTACCCGAGACCCTTAGTGTCCTTCAGCCGAAAAGATTTTCTGGCGTAACCGATAGTCCAAAACTCGCCCTCTTTCCGAAAGATCGCCTGCCCGGGCGAGGAAGTTCTTTGAAACACCGTTGCTGGCGCGGTCTTCATGTCACGATACTGAGTCTGCGTTTCCATGTGATTGCCCTTTCCTCTCGTAAGGCATCATGCCCAGCCCTGGACCACAGTGCGCGAGTCTTCTCGCAGTCTTAAGCCATCGTTACCGCCAGTTTCATCAGTCTCATGCGGGAAGCGCCGAACTCAGCGCTTCGAGCAAACTCTTTTCGCTAACAGGTTTGTTCAAGAAGCTAACCGCTCCCGACCGAACCGCCTGCTCCCGTGTCTTCGCGTCCCGGAGGTCGGTGATGAAGATGATGGGCATGGGACGCGTCGCGGCCAGGTGCTGCTGCAACTCGAGACCGTCCATTCCCGGCATCGAGATATCCAAGATCGCGCAGGACACGTTGGGAAATTGAGGGGAGTCCAGGAAATCGCGGGCAGAGGCGAAGATCGCAGTACGGAACCCGATCAACGTGAGCAAAGTTTGAAGAGCTTCGCGGAACGACTGATCGTCATCGACGATCGCGATTAGAGCTTCACTTTTTTCTTTCGGGGTACTCATAGCGGGAAACCATCTTCCGAACGGAAATGTATCCCCGCTCACGGAGCGAAAACTAGTTATACATTGGTATTACCTGGTTTGATCCTTTGTTTTCGGGATCTCCAGCCGTTCTGTCATCCTGACCAGCTCGGCCAGAGACTGCGCGCCCATCTTGTTCATGACGCGCCCGCGATGAATCTTGACGGTGATCTCGCTGATCTTGAGCTCGAAGCCGATTTGCTTGTTGAGCCAGCCGGCGACCACCAGGCTCATGACTTCCCGTTCGCGCGAGGTCAGCGCGTCGAAACGCTTGCGCAGTTCCGCATTTTCTTTGGACTGATCTCGCGCAGTGCGATCGTGCTGAAGGGCTTGTTGAATCGCATCCAGAAGATCCTGATCGCGGAAAGGCTTGGTCAGGAATTCCGTCGCGCCGGCCTTCATGGCGCGCACCGACATCGGGATGTCGCCATAACCCGTGATGAAGATGATCGGAAGTTTGATGCCGTGTGCGGCCAGTTCGCGCTGCAAATCGAGTCCGCTCAATCCAGGCAACTCCACATCGAGCACCACGCATCCCGGCAGATCCGGCCGTTCGGTCCGCAGAAATTCCTGCGCGCTGCCGAAGGTCTCGACGCGCGGCCCTTCCAGGCTGACGAGACTTTTGATCGCCTCCCGAATCGACGGATCATCGTCGACCACGAAGACGATCGCGTCGGCGTTTTTCACGATACGCCCTTGCCGTTAATCGGCACGGTGAATTGAAAAGCCGCGCCGTGGTCGGGGTTTGGCGCTGCCCACAATCTGCCGCCGTGAGACCTGATGATCGAACGGCTGATCGACAGTCCCATTCCCATACCGCTCGGCTTGGTAGTGAAGAAGGCGCTGAAGACTTTTTCCGCGGTCTCGGAGTCAATCCCGATGCCGGAATCCAGCACCGCCACGAGCACCTGTCCCTCTTCGTGTAACTGCGATCGTATCAGCATCTCACGCGGCCGATTCGTGATTGACGCCATCGCTTCAACTCCGTTCATCAGGAGATTGATGACGACTTGCTGCAGTTGGATGCGATCGCCGTGCACAAGGGGCAACGCCGGCGAGAGTTCGGTCCGCAATGACACCCCATGACTGAGCACCTCTCGCTGCACCAGCAGGATAGCCTCGCGGATGACATCGTTGATGTCCAGCGCGACCATCCGCGGTTCAGTCCTTTTGGCGAGTGCGCGGATCCGCTGAATCACCTCGCTTGCGCGATTGGCGTCCCTGACTATTCGATCCAGCGTGTTTCGCACATCGTCCGGGCGCGGCGGGTCGAGGGCCAACAAACGCTGGCAGACCTGGCTGTTGGTGACGACCGCGGCAATCGGCTGATTAACCTCGTGAGAGATCGAGGCGGTCAGCTCTCCCAGAGTCATCAACCGGCTGACGTGCGCGAGTTCGGCCTGCGCCTTCTGTAGTGCTTCCTCGGCACGCTGACGCTCGGAAAGAGAGGCGACCGAGGCGAAGGCCAGAATGATAAACGTGATGCTGGCAACCGCCAGCGCCAGATTGGTCTGATCGAGACCTGAATTTGGTTGCGCCGCGTGAAGCATGCCGTGAGCAGTAAAAATGGCTGCTCGCATTCCCGTGTAGTGCATACCGGAAACGGCCAGACCCATGACGACCGCGGCAGCAAACCTTTGCCGAAGACGCGTGGTTTGGAATGCCAGCCATAGTGCCGCCGTCGACGCGCCAATTGCTATTACCAGGGAGAGCGCAACGAGCAGTGCGTCGTAGCTGACCTCAACGTGACCGCGCATTGCCGCCATGCCGGTGTAGTGCATCCCGGCGATACCAAGACCCATGAAAATGCCGCTGAGGACAAGGCGAAGCGGCGAGGCGCTCGGGCGACTAATGACGTAAAAGCCGACACCGGTTACGACGATCGCAACCGCTAGCGAAAAAATGGTCAGTCCTACGTCGTAGGACATTGGCGTCGGCATGATAAACGCCAGCATGCCGACGAAGTGCATCGACCATATTCCGCCTCCCATCGTGAATGCGGCGCCCGCCAGCCACGCGCGACGTGAAAATCCCCGGCCGGGCCCAACGTGCGCACTTAGATCGAGGGCGGTATAAGAGGCGACGCAGGCGACCAGAATCGACAGAGCGACGAGAGACGGATTGTATGTTCCGGTAACGACCATAGTGATCGCCCCTGTTTGGACGAGAGACTAACTCGCGACTGCGTCCAAGTCCTTCACGATAGCGTCTGGCCTGTATGGCCGGTGATCGGGACGGTGAATTGAAAAGCGGCGCCGTGGTCCGCATTCGGCGATACCCACAATCTGCCGCCGTGGGCCCTGATGATCGAACGGCTGATCGACAGTCCCATTCCCATGCCGCTCGGCTTGGTGGTGAAAAAAGCGGTGAACAGCTTCTCCGCCGTCTCGGAGTCAATCCCGATGCCGGAGTCCAGCACCGCCACGAGCACCTGGCCCTCGTCGTGTAACTGCGATCGTACAAGAATCTCGCGACGCCGATCCGTAATAGACGCCATCGCTTCAACCCCGTTCATCAAAAGGTTGATAACGACCTGCTGCAGTTGGACGCGATCTCCGAGCACAGGGGGCAACACCGGCGCGAGTTCGGTCCGCATCGATACCCCATGGCTGAGCACCTCGCGCTGCACCAGCAGGGCAGCCTCGCGAATGACATCGTTAATGTCGAGCGAGACCATCTGCGGCTCGGTCCTTTTGGCGAGTGCGCGAATCCGCTGAATTACCTCGCTTGCGCGATTGGCGTCCTTGACGATTCGCTCCACCGTGTTCCGCACGTCGTCCGGGCGCGGCGTCTCGAGCTTGAGCAATCGTAGACAAACCTGGCCGTTGAGGACGACCGAGGCGATGGGCTGGTTAACTTCGTGGGAGATCGAGGCGGTCAGCTCCCCCAGAGTCATCACGCGCGCGACGTGTGCGAGTTCCACCTGCGCCTTCTGCAATGCTTCTTCGGCGCGCTGATGTTCGTTCATCTCGGTGCGCAGTTTGTCGTTGGCACTGGCCAGTTCGGCGGTGCGTTGCTGGACCTTTGATTCCATCTCGCCGAGCAACTTTTGCAAGGCCTCCTCGGCCTGTTTGCGCCGCGCCATCTGGTGCGTGATGAGCCATGAGGTTCCCAGGAATGCGACCAAGGCGGCAAAATCCAGCGGGTTGCTCAACTCCAGGGAAAAAATCGGGGGAATGAAAAAATAGTCCAAACAAAAAACGGCGAGGATCGAGACAATAGCCGATGGAACGAACGCGTCCGCAGAGGATAGCAGGACGACAACAGCCAGGTAGAGAAGTGCGGCTATACCGGCTCTAGCATCGAGTCGAAAACAGACAAAGGTCAGCATCGCCACCGCAATGCTTCCAAGCAGGCACTGCATGGCTGAACGCCAAAATGTGTGGTTCCGGTTTGGGCTCATCCACGTCTTTGCCTGTGCGTGTGCTCCAGACGAAAGGTTCTACTGCCCTATCAGCCTAGCGTCCATACCTTGTGCCGGTTGTGCAGTCATTTTTCACATCTTCTGCGCGTGGATATTCACGCCTGCAAACGTGGGCGGTTTGAGATCCGGAGGGTTTCTCTGGAATCGACCGACGAGGAGCCGACGGTGAAACGATCAGCAAAAGGTGCAGCTTTCTCTTTCAGTCTTGCAGTCATGGTTGGAACCACGGCTATCGGATGCGCTCCAACTACTGACACCGCGACGAGCGAGGCCACCGCAAGTCAGGCCTCGGAAGCTGGTGCCCCCGCCCCCCTCCTCGTGGCAGGCCCAATAGTCGTGACGACCCTGAGCGCAACCAACGATTATTCGTCCTCGTTCGCAGCGATCGACGGTCGCCGCGAGCTCCAATTGCCCGCGTTTCCGTGAGGTTGGAATCGTGCGAAGTGCAAAGTTCCAGGCGAGTCCGGGAAACGCGTTCGGCGCGGCTATCCTGCTGCTATCGCTAAGCGTCGCGTATAGCGCAAGCGCAGCGGGGGACGAGCAGCAGGTCTGTGACGTCCGCGCGGACTATGCACTGGGCGTCGAAGACTATACAGACGCGATTCGCCTTCATTCCGAAATCGTTCGCGAGCATCCGAATGACGCGCTCGCTCATTGCCACCTGGGCTTTGCCGAAGGAATGATGGGCGACAAAAGGGCGGAGGTCCGCGAGTATCAGCGGGCCGCCGCTCTCGGACTAAGAGATTGGGATTTGTTCCTGAACCTTGGGTTGGCTCAGATCGACATCGGCGACCTCGACGCAGCGACGGACAGTCTGCGGCAGGCCGTTATCCTCGGTGAAAACCACTCTGAGTCACACTTCAATCTCGCACTTGCCTATGAGCGGCGCGGACTGCTGGCGGATGCCAAGCGCGAGACGCTGGCTTCGATCCGGTTGGATCCTCGGCAAGCGGATGCTCGCAACCTGCTGGGCGTGATCGATGCGCAGCAGGGGCAGACTTTCCGCGCGTCGTTGGTATGGAGTGAGCTCGTTCGTGACGTGCCGGACTACGCGCCGGCACGAGCAAATCTCGCTTTGCTGGGCAAGCCCAATGAAATTGCCCGTGGTGAGACGGCGGTCGTTGTCCCTCCCCCGGCGGCCGCCGTCACAACCATCGAAGACGAAGCGAAACTACGCGCGAGGATGCGCGAAACGGAATCAGGCCTGCTTCCCGCAAACCAAATGGAAGGTGAATAGCATGGGCGCTCTAGTACCAACCAAGGCCTCGCCGTTCGCGCCAGTCGATGTGATCGTACCACTGTCGCGACATCGTCTATCGCCCGCGCGCACCGCCTCCGTTCCCGAACCGCATGCGTTCCCCGAAGCGGAAACGCGGCCCACAATTCCGACAACAATCCGCGACGAAATGCTCGAGCTCTATGCGTTCACTTTCTGCCAGGGCGGCTTTCGTCAGGCGGGAATGACCTTCGAACAATTCCTGATGGTTGCTGCCGCGATCAAACCCGCCGATCTGCCGGCGAGCCGCGAGGAAGCGCGAACATTTTAAACTCGATGCGCGGGCGGGCCTCTAAATGGAGATCCGCTGGGGAGAGGTTGTGCTATGGGAACGCAACCGAAGGCGAGTTTCAAGCAGGGTTCGAAGGTCTGGGTGTGGGATTCGATGTGGCTGCCTGCGGTCGTCGTCCAGCGAGCCCGGATGGATCGCGTATTGGTCAGGGTCGATCACGGAGTGACGTTCACCGCAACCATGGCGAACCTCGTGCCGCGTGATCCCGCTCGCCAACAGGCGCGTCCGCCATTCTTAAGACAAGTCGTGCACCCGAACGGCGCGTTCGTACTTAACAGGTAGTCCTACGTCAACCAAAGGAGCGGCCAATGAAATACTTAGTGAAACTATGTGACAGATTCGGACTCCTGCACAGCGAACTCGACTACCATTTGATGCGAGCGTCGATGGTGCTCATCTTCCTCTTCTTTGGATATCAAAAATGGTGGCCATACGAGGCGAAGGCGCTGATTCCGTATATCAGCAACGGTCCCCTGATTTTCTGGATGTACCCCGTCTTCGGCATCCGCGGAGCCACCTTTTTCCTGGGGGTTTCGGAGTGGTTGTTTGGCGCGCTCTTATTCTGGGGGTTCTGGAACAAGAAGGCAGGAGTTCTTGGCGCGCTTGGCGGAATAGCTTCATTCGTGTCGACCACGACAATCATTCCGTTCATGCCCGGCGGCTGGGCGGCATCTGCCGGCGGCTTTCCGGCAATGACGGAAAGTGTCGCCTTCTTGATGAAAGACCTCGTCCTGCTTGCCGTGTGTGTCTATCTGCTCAAACAAGACCTAGTGAGAACGTCGCTCCCGGCAACTGATTCCGACGAATCAAACGAGATGGATACCCCCTACACACAAAGAAAGGCGGGGTGACGCTATGAAACCCAACAAATTAACGGGTAACAGGCCTGCGCGGAGACCCGCGTCACAGTGTTGTGCGGTAGTTTTTCACGCCTGTCGATGCGGAGGGTTGGAAGAGCTGTAATCGTCGCCAAAAATCGCCCACACGGTCGGACGCGCCCCCCGATGTCCTCCCCCCTGAGAAGAACCAGCGGCCGCCGTGTGGGCTTTTCATTGCGCAATGCAACCTTGAGCGCGAATCAAGATGAGCGATCAAACTTTGTACAAGATGGCAGTGGTCCTGATGTCTGCCGCTTCGATTTTGACTGGTGCGGCTGCTGCATTGTGGATGCTGTAAAACAATCCGCCAAGGCAAGGTAGGTCAGTCATGGACGATTCAGGTACGCGATTCGATTCGACGATGAGCTGGACAGGCGATGAACTTCGCGCCGATGCCCTCATGCCCGCACAATTTTACCCGGCGCGTCGCGGTTCGGCTTCAGTGGAACCAATCATGCGCCTGATGGGCGGCGTCCTTGCCGACGCGGTGCGCAGTTTTCAACGTAACTTCGACGCGCAAACCACGGAGCGAAGAGCGGAGTTCCGCGAAGCTCGGCACTGGATCTTCGATGCCAAGAACGACGGACCTTTCTCTTTCGAGGATGTCTGCGAAGCGTTGGATATCGATCCACGTCGCTTGCGCGAATTGATTATTCGCTGGGAACAAAACAAACGCCCCGGAGATAAACCGCACATAATTCGGCGATCCGCGGTCAATCGTGGCGGCCGAGTTCAATCTGGCCGGGCAAGGTGATCAGCCTGCCGCGATCGACGCCAGCAGCCGGCACAACCTGTGCGATTGCTCTTCGCGCCCTTCGAATAAGGGCGACAAACTCGTGAGTCCTGTGAGCACCAAGAAATGCAAATCAGCCCATCCACCACCGCATTGCGCAACGATTTCGGCGAGATAGATCGCGATGCGGGAGCTGCTCGGCTCTTTCGCAACAAGCCAAATGAGAAAGAATTTGTCGCACTGCGCGTCGTCGGTCTGACCAAGCGTTATGGCGCGACCACGGCTGTCAGCGGACTGGATTTCGAAATCGGCGAAGGCGAGATTTTCGGACTGCTAGGCCCCAACGGCGCGGGCAAGACCACAACGATTTCGATGCTCGCGACGCAGCGCCGGCCCTCGTCGGGCGATGCGATGCTGTTCGGTCACAGCACGTGTAACGAGCAGTATCTCGTTCGCCAGATGATCGGTCTCGCGCCGCAGGAGGTTTCGCTTTACCCAGCGCTTACCGCGGCGGAGAACCTGCAATTTTTCGGCAGCATCTACGGAGTGAAGCAGCCCGAACTGCGTGAGCGTATCGATGAACTGCTGGCGCTGGTGGGATTGGACGCTCATCGCAACGCCCAGGTCCGCATTTTTTCCGGCGGCATGAAGCGCCGTTTGAACCTTGCAGTCTCACTGGTACATCGTCCGAAACTTATCCTGCTCGACGAGCCGACGGCCGGCGTCGATCCGCAATCGCGCGAGCAGATCCTGAAAATCATTGGCGGCCTGCGCGACGACGGCCACGCCATCCTCTACACGACGCATTACATGGAAGAGGCGGAGAGACTGTGCGATCGCCTGGGAATCCTGAGCGAGGGGAAACTCGTCGCCGTCGGCACTCTCGACGAGCTGCTGAGCGGTCTCGAGTTCGCTGAAATTATCGAGGTGAGGGGACTGCCGGCCGGGATGGATCTTGCAGCGATGCCGGCGCTCGGCGGAGTCAGCCGCGTCGAGCGCGGCGACGGCGTCATTCGGCTGTATGTAAGACGCGCCACTGACTACCTGTGGCCGCTTCAGAAAATTATCAGCCGCTCAGGTCAAAATGTACGCCTCAAGATCGCACCGCTCAGCCTCGAAAATCTCTTCCTCCATTTGACCGGAAGGGAGCTTCGCGATTGATGCGGACCCTGGCGATCATGCCGCTGGTCTTTTTGCTGCTGGCCGCTCCGGCTCGGGCTGCGAGCCCACTCGATTACACGCGCACAACTCTCGATCAGGCGCGCGCGATCGTTGCGAACAATCAGACTCACAATGAAAAGCTGGCGGCGCTATCCGCCCTGTTCAGGAACTTTCTCGACACCGACGCGATGGGTCGGGAGGCGCTCGGACCGCACTGGTCGAGCTTCACGCCCGATCAGCAGAAGGAGTTCCTCGGTCTGTTCCGCGAGCTTCTCCAACGCACCTACGTGCAGAAACTCCTGCTCTTCGAAAATCCAAACTTTGTCTATGCGGGCGAGCAATCGACGGGCGCTGGCGCGGTCGTCGACACCAAAATAGTCACGCCGCGCGATCAGTTCGACGTTACCTATCGGCTGAAACCAGCGGGCGATAACTGGACGGCAACCTCGATCACCGTCGAAGACGTGAGTCTGACCGCCAACCTGGGCAGCCAGCTGAACGATCTCCTTTCCCGTATGAGCGTCGACGACCTGCTCACGCTGATGCGGCGAAAATACGGCAACGCCGGCGGAGAAGCGACGTCATGAAGACCGTTGCCGTCATGCTGAAAGATCTGCGGCTCATCTGCCGCGATCATTTCGGGCTGATTGCGCTGCTGCTCGTCCCGATAGTGGTGATAGTGGTCGTCGCAGCCGCGACTCAATCCGACGATGGCAGCAAGAGCATCCTGTTCCCGGTCGTCAACGAAGATCAGGGTCCCGTCGCGACCGCGCTGATCCGCGCTTTTCGCGAGCACCTGGACGTGCGCGAAGTGTCCCGCGCAACGGCGCATCACCTGGTCGCCGAATCCAACGACGCGCCGGCCGCGCTCATCCTGCCGCCGGAACTGAGCAAGCGATACCTCGCGCAGAAGCCCTCCATCGTGGAGATGCTCACCGATCCCGCACAATGGCGCGAGCTCGAGGCGATAAAAGTGGTGATGCTGCTCGCCGATCGCGAGACGGCATCGCTTGGCGATCCGTTCAGCCAGGAACTGCTGAGCGTGAAGGAGCGTAACATCACCGGCGACCACGTCTCGTTCTCGTCGCTCGAGCAGAACATCCCGGGCTTCAGCCTGATGTTCGTCCTGCTCACTTTGATCTTCAGCGTGTCGCTCGCACTGCGCGAAGAGGAAGTGTGGGGCACGAGCGAGCGGCTGTCCGTTTCGCCGATGCGTCCCGCGTCTCTGCTGGGCGGGAAACTGCTCGCGCGCTTAATCGTCGGCACTGCGCAATTGCTGCTGCTCCTCGTGTTTGGACACTTCGTCTACGGACTCAGGCTCGGCCATTCGCCTATCGCAATGATCCTGGTTGCGACGGCGGTGGTCGCCTCGATGACCTGTTTCGCCGCAGTGGTCGCATCGTTCGTGCGCACGCGCGAGCAGGCGATCCCGGTTGGTCTGGCGGTGGCGTTCGTGCTGGCTTCACTCGGCGGATTGTTCTGGCCTCTGTACGACCTGCCGCGATCTATGCAGCACGTCGCAAGCGGGCTCATCACGACCTGGTCGATGTCCGCGATACAGGACGTGATGCTCCGGGATAAAAGCCTTCTCGCGGTTTCATCCGAGCTGCTGGTGCTCGTTGCGTACGGCCTCGTGTCCTTTCTGATCGCATTGCGGTTCTTCCGCTATGGAGGCGAGGCAAGCTCATGACTTCGAAGACGCTTTATCGATCGCTTTTATCGCTGGCGGTCAGTGTCTTGATGCTCGCCGCTGTCGGCTTGACCGGATGCTCGACGCACCGCTCTGCGCAGGACGAGGAAGCGCTTGCTTCCGACATGCCATCGCCCCTTGAGGCGACGGATTACGATCCGTGGGAGTCGTTCAACGACAAGACATTCTACTTCAATTTCAATCTGGCCGATCATTACGCGATAAAGCCGGCCGCCAAGGTTTGGTCGCGAATACCGGAGCAGATGCGAGAAAGCCTGGCCAATGCGTTCTACAACCTCGCGATGCCGCGACGCTTCGTGAACAAGGTTCTGCAGTTGAGGTTGCCCGCAGCCGGCATCGAGCTGACGCGATTCGTGGTCAACACGACGGTCGGCGTTGCCGGATTGTTCGACCCCGCCTCGCGCCTGGGCCTCGAGAAGAGTGACGCGGACACCGGCGAGACCTTCGCTGTCTATGGCGTGAAGCCCGGGCCTTACCTGGTCTTGCCGTTGCTGCCACCGCTGGATGTGCGCGACACGTTCGGCTTTGCCGCTGACTCATTCATGGATCCGCTGTCGTGGTTCGTCACTCCTGTCGCTGCCGACTTTGGTCGCGCCGCTGCGCAGAGAATTAACGAACGCGCCAACAACATGAAACTGTATGACGACGTCGAGGATAGTTCGCTCGACCTGTACGCCGCGGTGCGCAACGGCTACCTCCAGCGCCGGCAAAAGTTCATCGAGGACGCCATCCGAGATCGGGATCGGACCTGGAAGGGAAATTGATTCCGCGCTGAACCAATAGCCTTCGGACTCAACCCGGCAATTCAGCTGCTGACGAAAAGCCCTGCCGATAGAGCCGCCTTCGGTGTAATGTGAACTATCGAATGCACCAGGCGCTGAGTCCACCGACTACGAATCGCCGGATTCAAGCTCAGGCTCCGCGCGAACGACAAGAGAAGGCTGGAGAAGCGCATGAGCGGCATCAACATCGAAAAGGTCGATCACGTCGGCATTCGAGTCCGCGATCTCGATCGCGCGCTCGCCTTTTACCAGGTGCTTGGGTTCAAGCTTGCCATACGGGTCACTTTCGACCCGGTTGCGATCATCCGCAATGAGCACGGCGTGGAGATTAATCTCATCCTCAACGCCGATGCAGGCGATCCGGAAAAGAACATCCTGATGGACCTGGGCGAAAAATACGCGGGCTATACCCACGCCGCGCTCAGGGTCGCGTCGATCAACGACACGATGTCGGCTCTCAAGGCGGCGAACATCGCGATCACGCAAGGCCCGTCGAAATTCGGTGACGATGGCGGGGTCTCGCTGTTCGTGCGCGATCCGGACCGCAATGTCGTCGAATTGCGCGGACGCGACACTGGCGACATCCCGGGCCTGACCCAGTACATGAACGTTAACTGACTCGAAGCCAGTTCGAGCTTCGAGATAGCGCGGACGACCGGGGTCGGGGATCGGCACTAATTTTTCTGGACGTTCGTCAAACGGGAATGAGCTTCGAGCAATCGTGGACACTCTCGATCGATAGTAGGAAAGAACGATGGCAGCATCTCCGAAGACGGATACCTCCGATCTCATGTCGAAACTTGCCGCGCAGTACGGATGCGGCCCCGTCAAATTCACTGGGACCGAAGAAGCGTTGTACGAGCGTCATCTGCTGTTCGACAACATTGTCGATGCAAGCGAAGTCAACTTGCGCGAGCGCTTTGAAGCCGTCGCGAGATCAGTGCGCGACGTCCTTTCACAGCGATGGATACGGACAGAGCAGACCTACGAGCGCGAGAATCCCAAACGCATCTATTACCTCTCGATAGAGTTTCTGCTCGGTCGATCGCTTGCGAACAACGTCACCAATCTCATGCTCGATCCTATGGCCGCGCAACTCATCAGGGAGAAAAACATCGACTGGCTTGGTCTGCTCGAGCAGGAACCCGACCCTGGCCTGGGTAACGGCGGTCTGGGACGCCTAGCGGCCTGCTTCCTGGATTCGATGGCGACGATGCAACTTCCGGCGATGGGTTGCGGGCTACGTTACGAATACGGGATGTTCAAGCAGTCCATCAAGGATGGTTGGCAAGAAGAGCGGCCGGACCATTGGCTGCGCCGCCAAGATCCCTGGCAAGTCATGCGGCCTCATGAAAGCGTTGAAGTGAAGCTGAACTGCTCCTTCGAGATTGCTGGTGGAAGCCTGCACGTCAAGGTCGGGAAGCCATCCAGACTGTACGGCATCGCGCGCGATCTTCCGATTGTTGGATATGGCGGCCGAACCATCAACTCGCTTCGTCTGTGGGCCGCGGCGGCGCCGGATTACTTTGACTTCCAGGAATTCAGTCACGGCGATTTCGTAGGCGCGCTCGCGGAGAAACTGGCGGCCGAAACGCTGACGAGAGTTCTATATCCCGACGATTCGACCAGCCTGGGACAAGGCTTGCGGTTCGTGCAGGAATATTTTCTCGTTGCCTGTTCGCTTGCCGATATCATACGGCGATTTCGACGCAGCAACACCGATTGGAGGACGCTTCCCGACAAGGTTGCAATCCAGCTCAACGACACGCATCCGACCATGGCGGTGCCGGAGTTGATGCGCATCCTGCTCGACGAAGCAAAGCTCCAATGGGATGAGGCCTGGGACCTGACGCGCCGAACGCTGGCATACACCAACCATACGCTGCTGCCCGAAGCACTCGAGAAATGGCCGGTACAGTGGTTCGAGATGGTGATACCGCGCCACCTCGAGATCATCTTTGAAATCAATCGGCTGTTGCTCGACGACGTTCGCAAACGGTTCCCCGGAGACGAAGGCCGCGTCGGGCGAATCAGCCTGATCGAGGAAGGCCCGAGCAAACACGTGCGCATGGCCAACCTGGCCATCGTCGGATCGCACAGCACCAACGGCGTCGCCGCGATTCACTCTGAATTGCTGCGCACGACCACGGTCAAAGACCTGGCCGAGATGTTCCCCGAGCGGTTCAACAACAAGACCAACGGCGTCACGCCTCGGCGCTGGCTGCTGCAGGCCAATCCGACACTCGCTCACGCAATGACCGATGCGATCGGTGAAGGATGGATCACTGATCTCAGCCAACTGAGCAAGCTGAAGCCGCTGGCCGAGGACAAAAGTTTTCGCGACAACTTCCGCAAGGCTACGCGCGAGACTAAGGCCCGGTTTTCCAACTGGCTCAAATTAAAGACCGGAGCAGCGGTGGATCCGGACACGATTTTTGATTGCCATATCAAGCGCATCCACGAATACAAGCGGCAACTGCTGAACGCGCTGCGGATCATCGTTCTATACAATCGCGTGCGGGAGAATCCCAACCTTGAGATGACTCCGCGAACGTTCCTCTTCTCGGGTAAGGCGGCGCCCGCCTACCATCTCGCCAAGCTCATCATAAAGTTCATCAACAATCTGGCCGGTACGATCGATGGCGATCCCGCGGTACGCAGCCAGCTCAAGGTCCTCTTCATTCCCGAGTACGATGTGACGCTCGCGGAGCATCTGATTCCTGCCAGCGATGTATCAAATCAGATTTCCACCGCCGGCTATGAAGCAAGCGGCACCAGCAACATGAAGTTCATGATGAACGGTGCGTTGACGATCGGCACGCGTGACGGCGCAACCATCGAGATGGCGCACGAGGCGGGTGAGGAAAATTTCTTTCTGTTCGGATTAACCGCGCAGCAGGTCGCCGATAGCCGCGGCTGGTACAACCCGCACTGGCACTATGAGCATGAGCCTGAAACACGAGCCGCGCTCGACCTGATCTTTTCCGACCACTTCAGCCGCCACGAGCCTGGCATCTTCGAGCCGCTACGTGACACCCTACTGACACATGGTGACTACTATATGCATCTGGCCGATCTCACATCCTATCTCGATGCCGACCGCAGGCTCGTGGAGGTGTACTCGAACCCCGAAGAATGGGCTCGTAAGGCGATCCTGAATGTAGCCGGCTCTGGAAAATTCTCGAGCGACCGCACGATCGCCCAATACGCAGGAGAGATCTGGAACGCCAAGCCGTGCCGCGTTGGTTAGTGTTGATTGCAAGATATTCGGAGAGCGAACAATGAAACGCTCAGGAGGTTAGATGATGAAGGCTACTCAATCGCTCCACAATCTCGGACAAAGCATCTGGCTCGATAACATCACGCGCGAACTGCTCGATAGCGGCACGCTCAAACGCTACATCGACGATCTTTCGGTCACAGGATTGACCTCCAACCCGACGATCTTCGATCACGCCATCGCCAAGAGCCAGTCGTACGATCCCGAAATTCGCCGGCTCATGGGCACGGGCCTTTCCGGTGAAGCATTGTTTTTCGAGCTGGCGGTGCAGGACCTGACGCGCGCCGCCGATCTGTTCGCTCCAATCCACGAACGCACCGCCGGCGTTGACGGCTTTGTCTCGCTCGAAGTTTCTCCGCTACTCGCGTACGACACGAAGGCGACGGTGGAGCAGGCCAAAAGCCTTCATAAGAAGGCCAATCGCCGCAACCTGTTCATCAAGATTCCCGGCACCAAAGAAGGAGCGCCTGCGATCGAAGAAGCGATCTTTTCGGGCGTGCCAGTGAACGTTACCCTGCTCTTCTCGCGCAATCATTACGTTGCCGCTGCCGAGGCATACATGCGTGGCCTGGAGCGCCGCATCGCCGCCGGTCTCAGCCCCGACGTCCGTTCTGTGGCCTCGCTCTTCATCAGCCGATGGGACAAGTCCACGATGGACAAAGTGCCTGACAGGGATCGCGACAAGCTCGGAGTAGCTATCGGCCAGCAGACTTACAAGGCATACCGCGACGTACTCGAATCCGATCGATGGCAGCGGCTGGCGAACAGCGGTGCCCGCCCCCAACGTTTGCTCTTCGCAAGCACCGGCACCAAAGATCCCAAGGCTTCCGACGTCCTTTACATAGGCGCGCTGGCCGCTCCTAACACCGTCAACACCATGCCGGAGGAAACTTTGCTCGCGTTCGGCGAGCACGGTCAGGCGAGTGGCGTCATTCCGCGCGACGGTGCGGACTGCGAAAAAGTTCTGGCAGAGTTCGTCCGGGTCGGAATCGATGTAGCAAAGCTCGGCGGCGATTTGCAGACGGAAGGCGCCAAGTCCTTCGTCGAATCCTGGAAGGATCTCATGGGCGCCATCGAGGCCAAGAGCAAAGAGTTGAAGTAACCTGCACCGCGGAACATCCCGCTTCAAGGGGCGGGAGATTGGAGGTCCTACGACGTCGTCGGCGTCGAGTACTTCACTGGTTACTATCGCTCTTCCGGTGATCCTTTTCGATCGGCGTCGAAAAGAATCGGCCGAGTCACCCACTACGTGGAGCCATCAAAGTAGGAAGATGCGCCCCCAAACTCGTGACGATTTGCGGCTTTCTTCCTGGTTCCATCTGCAGTGATACAAATGCCGCAAGCTCTCGCCCCTCCGCGTCAAGAGCGCTATACCATCGAGCAGGTTTTCAGCGAGATGCATCCGTCGGAAGCTCAGCTCCGGAACATGATCGATACCATCCCCGCGCTGGCATGGTGCTGTCTGCCCGATGGCGCCAATGAATTTGCCAACAGACGGTGGCTCGATTACACAGGGCTTTCACGAGCCGAGACCCTCGGGCAGGGCTGGTACCGCGCATTTCACCCGGACGAGCTGGCCGGCGTAACGGAGAAGTTGCGAGCCATTCTGCTTTCGGGAGAGCCGGGCGAAGCGGAAGCCCGCATGCGGCGGTTCGACGGAGAGTATCGGTGGTTCCTGATTCGCGCCGAACCGGTTCGCGACGAATATGGCAACATTGCCAGATGGTTCGGAACGAGTACGGATATTGAGGAGCTGAAGCGAGCTGAGAAGGAGCTCCGCGACCTCGTCGACTACCTTCCACAACTAATCATGATCCTGGAGCCGGACGGCCGCCGCGTTCACGCCAATCGGGTGACGCTAGACTACTTCGGTCGCACTCTGGAGGATCTTCAACGGGGGGCGGAGTTCGATCGAACTGTGATCCATCCCGAGGATTTCGAACGGATGGAGAGTTTGCGGGAGGAGCTTTCGCGTGGCGAGCCATTCGAATTCGAAACGCGAATGCGCGGGAAAGATGGAATCTATCGCTGGTTCCTGTTTCGCTACTACCCGCTTCGCGATTGTGACGGACGCGTCCTTCGCTGGTATACGACTGGTACAGAAATCGAAGATCAAAAGCGGGCAGAAGAGAGGATAAAGAACGAGAACCTCGCGCTCCGCGAGGAAGTCGATAAGGCTTCGATGTTCGAGGAGATCGTCGGAACCTCGTCCAGTTTGCGAGCGGTCTTAACTCGAGTCGCCAAGGTTGCGCCGACTGAATCCACGATCCTTGTCGCCGGTGAGACCGGAACGGGTAAGGAGCTGATCGCCCGCGCGATCCACAAGCGATCGTTGCGATCCTCGCGGCCGTTCGTGAGCGTGAACTGTGCGGCGATACCGCAATCGTTGATCGCCTCCGAGTTGTTCGGTCACGAGAAAGGAGCCTTCACGGGAGCGTCGCAGCGCCGTCTCGGCCGCTTCGAGATGGCCGAGGGCGGTACGCTGTTCCTCGACGAGGTCGGCGAGCTTCCCAATGAGACCCAGATTGCTCTACTGCGCGTACTCCAGGAGCGTCAGTTCGAGCGCGTCGGCGGTAATCAGCAAATTCGAGCAGACGTCCGAGTGATCTCCGCCACCAACCGAGATCTAAAAGCTGCGATGGCAACTGGCGCTTTTCGCAGCGACCTGTTCTATCGCTTGAACGTCTTTCCCATCGAGATTCCTCCTCTCCGGGAAAGGACGGATGATATTCCGATCCTGGTCGAGTACTTCATCGACCGCTATGCGACCGAAGCGGGGAAGAAAATACGGTATGTCAGCAAAGAGAGCATGGAGCTGCTTCAGTCGTATCCCTGGCCAGGGAACGTTAGAGAGCAGCAGAATATAATCGAGCGCTCCGTGATCCTTTGCGAAACGGAAACGTTTTCAGTCGACGAGAGTTGGCTGTCCCACGATACTGATCAGACCGTGTCCGTGAGCCAGCCGCTAGTCCAAATGCTCGCGACCCAGGAAAAAGCGTTGATCGAAACAGCGTTGGCTGAAACGCGCGGTCAGGTTTCGGGCCTAACAGGCGCCGCGGCGAAACTCAGCATGCGCCCGTCCACGCTAGAGTCCAAAATCAGAACACTCAAAATCGACAAGCATCGCTTCAAAAGCCTCTAGAGAGGATCCTTCTGAGTCCGCGCAATCCACTCGCGGAGGTAGGCGGGGCAATTTTCGAATTTGATGCCGTCTGCATTCCAGCGCGCGAGATCCGCCACCACTTCCCGATCGACCCGCTTCACCTCTCGAAGATCCAAAACGGTTGGAAGCGCCTCTCCATCGAAGGCCACTTGCAACTCTGCAGCATGCTCGGTGTCGATATGGCCACTGAGCGTGAAGAGTACGAAGTCAGGATTCGCAGACCTTACGATCTTCAACATCAATTTTTCCCGCACCGCAGACTCGGATAGACTTGAGCTTTGAGTTCTTCACGAGTTTCGCGAGCATTCGAAGAGCCAAATACATGCCACGGGCCGCTCCGGGCAAAACATCACACTTCGGCCAGACATCACGCCGCCGCGACAATAACGATCGCAACCGAAGTCGTGAGTTTTCGAGAATTCGCGAAAACTCGCGAATTCGTGTTTGTCACGTGGTGTTAGTGCTCCCTAGGGATCAAGGAGAATTCTCGAGCGCGGCGACGGGTACGACGCTTGCAGACCCCTCGTCTGTCTCAACGATCAGACTTAACTCACTTAGAATAGGAGTCGCTCATGCCTAAGAAACGCAGCGAGAAAGGACTGCTTACCCCGGACAATTGCGTGGTCACGCTTATCGACCATCAGCCTCAGATGCTCTTTGGAGTTTCCAATTTCGACCGCCAATCGATCATCAACAACACGGTCGCGCTGGCGAAAGCGGCAAAGGTGTTCTCTCTCCCAGTCGTCCTCAGCACGGTGGAGAGCAAGAGTTTCAGCGGAAATCTTTGGCCGCAGATCAAGGCTGTCTTTCCGAACCAGGTCCCAATCGAGCGTACCTCGATGAATGCCTGGGACGACAAGAACTTCGTTGCGGCGATCGAAAAGAGCGGCCGGAAAAAGATCGTTTTGGCAGGATTGTGGACAGAGACCTGCGTCACTCTGCCAACGATTCAAGCCATTCACGACGGCTATGAAATCTATGTGGTCGAAGATTGCTGCGGCGACGTGAGCCAGCTTGCTCACGAAAACGCGATGAAGCGCGTGATTCAGGCCGGCGCCAAACCCGTTACAGCACTGTCCGTGATGCTCGAATGGCAGCGCGATTGGGCGGAGACCGACACCTACAACGCGGTCATGGACATCGTGAAGACTCACTGTGGCGCGTACGGCATCGGCGTCGAGTATGCATACACAATGATCCACGCACTTCCGGCGACGCAGTTCGCCGAATACGTCGTTCCGCAGGCCCCGGCGAAACAAAAGTAACAAGACGGGCTGGTGTTCGCGTTCTCATTTACGAGCAATGTGATAAGAGGAGCACCGCATGCAGTCCGACAGCATTATCCATAACGCCAAGATCGCGACGAACGGCGTCCCGTCGTTCGTCGAAGCGGTCGCTATCAAGGACGGAAAGATCAGTGCGGTCGGTCGCAGTGACGAGATCCTGCGGCAACGTGGCCCGGCGACAAATGTGATCGACTGCGGTGGCCGCACCGTCATCCCCGGCCTCAATGATTCGCACATGCATCCGATCCGCGGTGGGCTTAACTACAACATGGAGCTGCGTTGGGACGGCGTGCCATCGCTGGCCGACGCGCTGCGGATGCTGAAGTCGCAAGCCGTGCGGACACCCGCTCCGCAGTGGGTCCGAGTGGTGGGAGGATGGACGGAATTCCAGTTCGCGGAACGGCGCATGCCCACGCTCGATGAGATCAACGCGGTCTCACCGGACACCCCGGTCTTTGTGCTCCACTTGTACGATCGCGCGATTCTGAATGCCGCGGCTCTGCGCGCCGTCGGGTATACCAAAGATACGGCCGCGCCGCCTGCCGGAGAGATCCAACGCGATCGTCAAGGCAATCCGACGGGACTGCTCATCGCCAAGCCGAGCGCGATGATCCTCTACGCCACGCTGGCGAAGGGACCCAAACTCGCGCGCGAAGATCAGATGAATTCGACCCGACTGTTCATGCGCGAGCTCAACCGCTTCGGTATTACGAGCGTGGTAGACGCCGGAGGCGGCTTCCAGAATTATCCAGATGACTACGAAGTCGTGCGCGAGCTGCACGAGCGCGGCGAGATGACCGTCCGCCTGGCGTACAATCTGTTTACTCAAAAGCCGAAGCAAGAGCTGGGCGACTTTCAATCGTGGACGCGGATGACGAAGCCCGGCGCGGGCGACGATTTTTTCCGGGTGAATGGCGGGGGCGAGATGCTGGTTTACTCTGCGGCGGACTTCGAGGATTTCCTCGAGCCGCGTCCCGAAATGCCTGCCTCGATGGAAGCGGAATTAAAGTCGGTGGTTCGGCATCTCGCCGAGAATCGGTGGCCCTTCCGACTGCACACGACCTACGAGGAGACCATCACGCGCGCCCTGGACGTGTACGAAGAAGTGAATCGCGAGGTCCCATTCGGCGGTCTTCACTGGTTCTTCGACCACTGCGAGACGATCTCCGATCGCAACATCGAACGCGTCAAAGCACTCGGCGGTGGTATCGCGGTTCAGGATCGCATGGCGTTTCAGGGCGAGTATTTCGTCGATCGCTACGGCGCTAAGCAAGCGCGGCGCACTCCGCCCATCCGGAGGATGCTTGAGTTGGGCGTACCGGTCGGCGCGGGCACCGACGCGACACGAGTCGCAAGCTACAACCCATTCGTCTCGTTGTACTGGCTCATCACCGGCAAAACCGTCGGCGGAACCGCGCTCTACCAGGAGGATAACCGCCTCGAACGGATGGAGGCGCTCCGACTCTATACCGTCGGCAGCAGTTGGTTCTCTTCGGAGGACGGCAAGAAGGGATCGCTCGCACCTGGCCAACTGGCGGATCTGGCCGTGCTATCCGCGGACTACTTTTCGATTCCTGAAAATGAGATCAAGCGTCTGGAATCCGTGCTGACGGTAGTCGGCGGCAAGATAGTCTATGCCAATGAGCCATTCGCAAAGCACGCACCGCCGGCGTTGCCGGTGAGCCCCGACTGGTCGCCGGTCAAGCAGTACGGCGGTTACTGCCGAACTCCATCGACACACGCCGCAGCGAATCTCCATTCGGCAAAAGCTGTCAGCGAATCGCGTTCTCACATTTGGCATCCGCGCCACTTATGGGATTTCGGTTGCGATTGCTTCGCGTTCTAAGTAGGGCAGTACTGTGTTTGCTGCCATCATCGCACTATCGAAAAGTGCGGAGCACGGAGCAATGCCAGCGCTGCGATTCACCGAGTTCGCCGCGTGCGCGTGACTGAAAATTCGGTGCACTCGGCATACACGCAACAAGGTCAGTGTCCTTCTCGATCATGGCAATTAGTTATCTCTGCCGCTGTTGCTGTTCTATTACTGGCAAGTGTCGCCCAGGCGGCATCGTCGTGTCCTTCGGAGCCACGGTATTCGAATGCCCGATACGATGACGATTTCAGTTACCTGCGCGATCCCGCATGCCGCAAGGATTTCTGGGATCCGCTCAAATACATGCCACTCAACAGGCGACGGGACTGGTATCTCTCGCTCGGCGCTGAAATCCGCGAACGCTATGAGCGCTTTAACAACCCTCTTTGGGGGCAGCAACCCCAGAGTCGGGGCGGATACCTCTTACAGCGTTATTTGTTCTTTGGCGATCTCCACTTGGGAGAAAACGTACGGATTTTTTCTGAATTGATGAGCGATTTTGAAAACGACAGAACCGGCGGACCGCGTCCAATGATCGATGAGGATCAGCTCGACTTCACGCAGTTCTTTGTTGATCTCAAACTGCATCCGTTCGGTTCCGACACTTCGTTAACATTTCGTGTCGGTCGCCAATGGTTGATCTATGGATCTCAGCGCTTGATATCCAATCGCTACGGACCCAACGTGCCTCTGCCGTTCGATGGACTGAAAGCTATTTTCGATGCGGCACCGTGGCGCGTCGATGCGTTCGCGACAAAGCCGGTAGAAACCAACCCCGGCGTCTTCGACGACCAGTCTCATCTGCCATCATTGTTCTGGGGAATTTACGCTGTGCGACCGCTTTCGTTCATCGATGGGGGCAACATCGACCTCTACTATTTGGGAACTCACAATAAGAATGCTACTTACGCGAATGAGTCGGGCAAGGAAAGTCGGCAGACCATCGGGACCCGCCTATGGGGCGTTCGAGGGGCTTGGGATTACAACACGGAATTCGTCGGTCAGACCGGAACATTTGCCGACGGTTACATCCTGGCGTGGAGCGCAGCGACGGACACCGGTTACTCGCTAAGGCAGGTACCGCTTCAGCCTCGAATAGGACTACGGGCGGGCGTTGCGAGTGGCGATCATGACAAACATGGTCCAAACCTTCAGACCTTCAGTCCATTGTTTCCCACAGGTTTCTATTTCAACCAGGCGATTCTTAATGGTCCGCTAAATGAAATGGGTGTTCATCCAAACCTCACGCTTCACATGAGCGAAGGGACTTCGCTCAATGGCGAATGGGGCTGGTTCTGGCGCCAAAGCACTAGTGACGGGATCTACGGACTCGGTTCAAATCTGCTACGCCCCGTTGGGACGACAAAGGATACCTACGAAGGCAGCCAGGCCCAGACCACATTCGATTGGCAGCTCGATGCTCACACTCATTTTCAAATTAACTACTTGCACTTCTTCGTGGGCGGATATCTCGAGAACACCTCACCAGTCGGAAAAGACGTAGACTTCGTAACAACATCAATTGAATACCTCTTTTAGAAGGAACGCTTCGATGCGAATAACCAGAACCCTGATAGCGACTGTGACTGCTCTCCTCGTTGTCCGACATGTTGGTCCTTTATCATTTCCTACACCAGCATTTGCCGAGACAGCGAGAGCTACTGCAAACGTGGCTGTAGGTCCTCAATACGACACGACCCACGTTTATGTCGCGCCAGGTGACTTCGACACTTTTGTCGCTAGTCTTGTTGCCACTTTCGGCGGCACTACTTCAAAGAAGGGCGTCTTCACTGTAACCCCTACTCCGAGCAAGACGATGTCCCAATTGGTACTCACGCCAGTGGGAACCATATCCGTCTTCGGTTTCGAGACGCCGATCCCGTATCCATTTGGCGCAGAGCGGACAGGCTATCTTGTGACCGACATGGATTCGGCGATCCGCGCTGCCCGCGCGACGGACGCGGATATTCTCGTCAGTACCTTCAAGGATCCGATCGGCCTCGATGCGATCATCCAATGGCCGGGCGGGGTCAACACTCAACTGTACTGGCATACCACCGTGCCATCCTATGCGCCTCTCCAGAGCATCCCGGAAAACCGTGTTTACGTCTCCTCATATGCAGTGAGCGCTTTCGTGCGCAGCTTTCGTGCCTTCTCGCACGGCGAAGTTAGCTCAGATGATGCGCATGCGCCTGGCGTCGAAATCGGACGTGCGAGCGAGACCTATCGCCGCATCCGGCTGCAGTCGAAATTTGGAAAGGTGACCTTGTTCGTCACGGATGGCCATCTGCCGTATCCATATGGACGAGAGATAACCGGATATGAGGTCGCCAACCTCTCCGACACCCTCTCCAAAGCCAAAGCAGCCGGGGTAGCTGTCCTCGTCGATCCCTACAAATCCGACGATCGGAATGCAGCCATGGTGCGATTTCCTGGTGGCTACATAGCTGAAGTCCATTCGCTCGTCAGTAAATAGGATGCGAAGGCAAGAGTCTTTGACTCCAGGTACTATCTCGCGTCCAAGAGGTTAGGCTAGCTTGGAGCCTCGCGAAGAAAATGCCGATCCAGCGACGCCTTCGAGCCAAGGGCCGAACTCTGCCTGGAGCCCGTTTCGGCATAATACGTTCACCATCATTTGGACCGCGACCGTTATCTCAAACATAGGCGGCTGGATGTACAGCGCAGCGTCGGGCTGGTTGATGACCAGCCTCAACCCTTCGCCGCTTATCGTCTCGATGGTCCAGGTTGCAACGAGTTTACCGTACTGCCTATTTGCCCTTCCTGCCGGCGCGCTCGCCGATATCGTGGACCGGCGCAAACTTCTCATCTTCGGCGAGGTCGTCACGATAGTTTTCTCATCAGCACTTGCCGCGCTTGTACTGCTTCATCGAGTAACTCCACTGAACTTGCTGCTTCTAACATTCCTGATAGAGGCGGGCTCTGCCGTCATCGCGCCCGCCTGGCAAGCAGTCGTTCCACAGCTCGTTCCGAAATCGGATTTGGCTGCTGCGGTGTCCGCCAACAGCGCCGGCATCAACGTCAGCCGGGCCGTCGGTCCCGCGCTCAGTGGTGCAGTAATTGGCGCATATGGAATTGCGGCTCCCTTTTGGATCAACGCCGTCAGCACTCTGGCGGTTGTTGGCGCGCTCCTATGGTGGCGCCAATCGAGTAGCGGCGACCGACGTCTGCCTCCGGAGCGCTTCCTCAACGCCATTCGCACGGGTTTTCGATATGCGCGATACAACGGACCTCTTACTGCAACCTTGATCCGCGCAACGGCCTTCTTCGTGTTCGCCAGCGCCTACTGGGCCTTGTTGCCACTTGTTGCGCGCAGACAAATCGCCGGGGGACCGGAAATCTACGGCGTTCTGCTCGGCGCGATTGGCGCCGGAGCGGTAGGTGGGGCATTTGCTTTGCCTCGATTAAAAGCGGCGCTCAATCCCGACTGGCTCGTAGCTGTAGGGACCCTTGGCACCGCGGGTGCGATGGCGTTATTCGGGCTGGCTCACGAGGTCTTCCTGGGTTTAGCCGCAAGTCTGATCGCTGGCGTTTCGTGGATCACGGTCCTGTCCAGTCTCAATATTTCAGCACAGGTCGCGTTGCCGGAATGGGTGCGCGGGCGGGGACTCTCGATGTTCGTAACAGTCCTTTCCGCCGGTTTGACGATTGGCAGCGCGATCTGGGGACAGGTCGCGACGATTGCCGGCCTTCCACTCGCCCACTTCATCGCCGCGGGCGGCGCGTTGATAGCGATACCGCTGACGTGGAGATGGAAGCTGCAAACCGGCGCCGACCTCGACCTGACGCCCTCGATGAAGTGGCCTGCACCGATCACCACTCACGAAATCGAACGCGATCGCGGACCGGTACTTGTAACGACGGAGTACGAAATCGATCCGGCGCAGCGCGAAGCGTTCCTGAAAGCGATCGCTGAGTTGGCGCGCGAGCGCCGCCGCGACGGCGCGTACGACTGGGGAATATTCGAAGATCCGGCGAACGACGGTCGATTTGTTGAAACCTTTCTCGTCGATTCCTGGTTGGAGCATCTGCGGCAGCATGAACGTGTGACTAATGCCGACACTGCGCTACAGATTGTCGTCGATCGTTTTCAGAGGAAAGGCGCCCCGAAAGTCACCCATCTGATCGCCGCCGATCCTGTTCCCGGCGCCTCGGACGATCCATCGAAGAACGTTTTTTCGGCGACGCGCAAGTAGGACTCCGACCGACCAAGCCACGCGCGAAACCACTGCTCGACCAGCCGAACGCCCAGTATCCGGAACGGCGCAGGCGTGCACGGGCGGCCGCCGCTCAATCGCCGTGTGGCGGAGGGGGTGGGATTCGAACCCACGAGGGACTTTCATCCCTGCCGGTTTTCAAGACCGGTGCCTTCAACCGCTCGGCCACCCCTCCATTCGAGGATCACTTCGTCGCCGCTCGATCCTGCCACAGCTTGATGCCGCCGAGCAGGCCCTCGGTATTGCTCACCACCTTGACGTTCGCCGGCAGCTTGAAGTTGATCGTCGCCGCGTTGCCTCCCCCGATGTACAGCCGGTCGTAGTTGAACGTCTTGGCCATCTCGTCAATCGCTTCGCGCAGATGCTTGTTCCACTTCTTCTTGCCCTTCTTCAAAAACGCGCGGTTGCCGAGTTCATCCTCGTAAGTATTGCCCTCGCGAAACGGATGATGCCCCAGTTCGAGATGAATCCGATGCCCGTCGACGAACAGCACCGATCCGAATCCTGTGCCCAGCGTGATAACCATCTCGTCGCCGTGACCTGTGACGCATCCGAGGCCCTGCACATCGGCGTCGTTAGCGATTCGCACCGGCCGCTTGAGCCTCTTTGTAAGCGCCGCGTCGAGCGGGAAGTTTTCCCATCCTTTGCCGAGATTCGGTGCCGTGTACACAACACCGTTTTTGATGACACCGGGAAATCCCACCGACACTCGATCGAACTCTCCCGCCATCTTCGCGAGCTCCACGATGATCGCGATCACTTTCTTCGGCGTCGCGTTGTGCGGCGTTTTGATCTTCTGCCGCTCCGTGATCATCTTGCCCTTTTCGTCGAGCGCGGCCGCTTTGATTCCGGTTCCGCCAACGTCCACCGCGAGCGTGGTGACGGATTTGGCCGGCGCCGGCTTGGGAGCGGGCGATGGCTTTGGAGCGGGCGACGACTTCGCGGCCGCCGGCGGTTTCGCCGGCGCCATGCCGTTTGCGATCGTTTTCGGCGCCGCAATCTTCTGAGCTTCTTCTTTCATCTTGTCACTCTCTGGCCGCGAAATCCGGGCTTGCGATTTGTTCCTTATATACCAAACCGCATTTGCACGCATTCAGTTGGCGTGCGCTCGCCGCGGCGTGGTAATTCAGGCGTCGCGAATCGGGCGGGAACGCATTGCAATCGCGCATCGCAAACTACTTCGGGCTTGAAGCCGCAGGCACCACGTTTCGACGCGAGCTGCTCGCCGGTGTCACGACCTTCGTCACGATGTCGTATATCATCGCGGTCAACCCTGCGATTCTGAAAGCCGCCGGCATCCCCGAAGGACCTTCGATGGTCGTGACCATCATGACCGCGGTGGTCGGCACGCTGGTGATGGGACTCTACGCCAATCGCCCCTTCGCGATCGCGCCGTACATGGGCGAGAACGCGTTCGTCGCCTACACGGTCGTGAAGGTGCTCGGCTACAGTTGGCAAACGGCGATGGCCGCAGTGTTCCTTGCGGGCGTGATGTTCACGCTGTTGACCGTCGCGCGCGTGCGCAGCTGGATGGTCGAGGCGATCCCGCCCGGCCTCAGCTACAGCTTCGGCGTGGGCATCGGGCTGTTCCTCGCCTTCATCGGGCTGAACGAATCCGGCATCGTCGCGATCGGCGTGCCGGGCGCGCCTGTGAAGATCGGCAACCTGGCGACGCCGTCGGTCGAGATCGCGATTCTGAGTTTCGTGCTGATCTCGATTCTGATGGTGCGTCGCGTGCCGGGCGCGATCCTGCTGGGGATTCTGATCACGGCCGCGATCGCATTCGTGACCGGCGTCGCAAAGGCGCCGACGGCGTGGGTCAGCATCCCGCCCAATCCCGCGCCAATCATGCTGCAACTGAATCTGCGCGGCGCGCTCAGCGTCGGATTTTTCGGCGTGCTGCTGACAATATTCGTGATGGCGTTAATCGACACGATGGGCTCGCTGATCGGCGTTTCCGCGCGCGCTGGATTTCTCAACGCCGATGGCACGTTGCCGCAGATCGAACGCCCGATGCTGGCCGATGCGATCGCCACGATGTTCGCAGGCCTCGCCGGCACCACCACCGCCGGCGCGTATATCGAATCCGCAGCCGGCGTCCACGTCGGCGGACGCACGGGCCTGACGGCGGTCGTCGTCGCGGCGCTGTTCGCGATGTCTCTGTTCTTCGCGCCACTGGTCGCCGCGATTCCGGCCGCCGCGTATGCCCCCGCCCTTATCGTAGTCGGCGCAATGATGGTCGCGCCGGTCGTCAAAATAGACTTCGACGATTACACAGAACTCATCCCCGCCTTCGCCGTGATCGCGTTGATGAGCTTCACCTACAACATCGGCGTAGGCATCACGGCCGGCCTGGTTCTCTATCCCCTTTTCAAGGTCGCCGCGGGCCGCTACAGGGACATTCACGCCGGACTGTGGATTTTATGCATTCTCTCGATGCTTTTTTATATTTTTTATCCATACCGATAGCGAAGTTGGATAGTTATTGAGACTCTTGGATTGATTTAGAGCGACTGTAAGCCTACTTTTAGACGGTTCGAGCCAACTGTGTGTAGTTAGGGGGCTAGAATGGCTGTTTTTACCAAACGCTTCGACAACGCCGACGATTACGAGGATTGGCTCCAGAAGGCCAATGGCCAGGTCAACGTCCTGTCCATCAGCAAAGCGCCTACCATCTATGGCTCATCGACACTGCGGCCAAGCGGCCCAGTCGTTCTGAAGTATCAGACGCACGACAAGTCTTTCGCGCCGGCCAGCCGCGTGTCAGGAAAGGCCGTCGAGTACGCGATCGTTGGTGCGGCGTTCTTCGCGCTATTCGCCTACGTGATCGCCGAGCTCTAGGCCGCGTCAACAAAATCGGATTTTTCGCAGACTTACTAGTCGGTACGGACTCCGCCCGCCGTTGCCGGAGTCAAAGAGCCGGGGACGCGCACGATATGCTCGGGCGTCAGCCGCAGCTTGCGCGTCTGCTCGTTGAAGAGTTGCGAGTAGACACCGGCGCGCTTCACCAACTCGGCGTGCGATCCAATCTCGACTATCTTGCCATGATCGAGCACCACGATTACGTCGGCGTCAACGGCGCTCGCGAGGCGATGCGCGATCAGGAACGACGTGCGTCCCTTCATCAGGCGGCGCACCGCGTCGTGAATCAGGTTTTCGACTTCTGAATCGAGGCCCGACGTCGCTTCGTCGAGAATCAGTATCGGCGGGTTCTTTAGGAACACGCGCGCGAGCGCCAGGCGCTGCCGCTGGCCGGTCGACGGACGCACGCCGCCCTCGCCTATCGTCGTGTCGAGCTTGTCGGGCAGCGAATCTACGAAGTCGCGGATGTTGGCCTGTTCGAGCGCGCGCCACACATTGGCGTCGGACGCGCCGGGGCGGCCGTATTGCACGTTCTCGCGAATCGTGGCGCTGAACAGAATCGCGTCCTGCGGCACGATTCCGATCGAGTCACGCAACGACTTCAGCGTCACGCTCGAAATGTCGGTGCTGTCGATCAGAATTCGGCCGGCGGCCAACTCATAGAAGCGCGGGATCAATCCCGCGAGCGTCGTCTTGCCCGCGCCAGATCTGCCGACGAGTGCGACGGTCGTACCGGCCGGCACTTTCAGATTCACGTCGTCGAGCGTGATGCGAATCGGGCCGCCGTCGAGCGGTTTGTAGCCGAAGCGCAGATGCTCGATCTCGACCGTCCCGCTGTTCACGCTGAGCGCGGGCGCACCCGGTACGTCATGCACCTCGGGCGTTTCGTCGAAGAAGGCGAAGATGCGCTCAATGGCCGCCAGCGCCGTCGCCACGATGATCGACAGTTCGGAGAAACGCTGCAGCGGCAGGTAGAGCGCGGGCAGAAGGCCGAAGAACGCGACCACGGTTCCGATGGTCATTTTGCCGTGCATGATCATCAGCGCACCGGCCCAGATGACGATTAGCGGCGCGCCGCGCGAGATGAACTCGGTGAACATCTGATGGGTCGACGAGAGCTTCACGCTCTCGATCGTGAGGTCGTACATTTCGGTGGTGCGCTGATGGAAGCGTCGCGCCTCGTCGGCCTCACGCGCGAACGATTTGACCGTCGAGACGCCGGCCACGCGCTCCTGCAACTCGCCCGAGAATTCCTCGACCACTTCCTGCAGGTCGTGGCTGGTCTCCTTGATTCGCGGCGACAGAATCCTGATGACTGCAACGTAAAGTGGCACGATGATCAGCGAGATCCACGCCAGCCTCACGTTCTGATAGAAAAGCAACCAGAGCACAAAACCGAGCGACACGCCGTCCATCCAGATATTGATCATCGCGGATCCGACGAAGTTCTGCGCCATCGAGATGTCGGAGATGAAGCGCGAGACTACTGCGCCTGACGTAGTGCGATCGAAAAACGAATGCGACAGGCGCTGCATGTGCCGGTAGAGCGCGTAGCGCAAGTCGAAGATCAGGCGATGGCCCGCCGTGCTCGCCCAGTAGTTGCGATAGTAGGTCGCGATCGCCTGCACGATGAACAGCGCGAACAGCGCCGCCGTCAAGGCCTCGAGCTTGGCCGTCGAGCCGGTACCGAGATGAAGCGTGGCTGCGAGCCATATGCACCACCGATCGATCATGCCATTGATCGAATCCTGGCGCGGCTGCGGCACGAGCAGAACGTCGAGAACGTATTTGAAGGCGAGCGGAAACGCGAGCGGCAGCGTGAACTTCAGGATGCCCATCACGGAGCCGCCCGTCACGAGCCACAGATGCGGCCGCACGTAGCCGAGGAAGCGCACGAGTGCGGTGGGCGGGACGAAACGGTCGAAGAGCCGCTCGAAAAACCCGCGGCTACGTTGGTCGGGGTCGTCGGGGGCGGCGCTGGGCTCCGCAGAGGAACAATCTACCGTCTCCGGCGCACCGGCGATTACTGCAGAACTGCGATTTGGCATGCGCGACAGTTTAGCAGTCGCGCACGAGCCAGAAAATACGTCGATCGAATAGCCATCATGTTCGGTCTACCGACTTGCGGGGGAGAGCGTGGCCAGCGAAATCGACTTAAATCTCACCACTGGGACTAGGATTCCCCTGAAGCGGCGGGTATCACTGAGGCCTAAACACGTCGAGATGCTTTAACATCGAAACTCTCTTTGCGGCTTTTTTCACGGTCTGAAAAACTTCAAAATCTGCCTGCGCTTTGAAAGCCGCAAATCTGCTCGTGCGTGTCGCACGGACAATCGGATCCTTGAAGTTGAATCTTCCAGCGAGCTTCCCATCGAGACCGTTGGCTCGAAGAAAATACAGAATCCATGCGATCAAATAGCGGTTTTCCGCCTCGGCCTTGGATAACTGCTCAAGATATTTGACGAGATACTCTTCGATATCTGCCGAATGAGCCTTTCCGAATGGCGAGCGCAGGATCGTTTCCAGGATGGCAAGAACCATGGGAAACGCCTTCGTTCGTCGATCGGCTAACATCAGCAACAGACTCACTATCTTTGGAAGCGACCGTTTACTCAATTGAACTCTGAGGCCGCCATTCTTCCGGTCTACGAGGTCCGCAAGAAAGCGATCGACGATTCCCGACTGCAGTTCGTTGTCGATCGCCACCACGGACAGATACACCTCTTTGAATCGCTTAAATGAGTAGGATCTCTTTGGCCGCGGATTTGCTGCGTTGTAGCGCGACACCCATTCTCGAAACAATCCGCTAGGCAACTCGTGAAATTTCGTCTTCTCATCGTTGAGCTCGAGCCGGTATTCCCTTAGCGCAGCCTGCAATTCCTTGATGGCCGAGCGTCCATCTTCTCTCGTTTTAGCGAGTATTCGGTAGTCGTCCTTGAAGCGCACAAGGAACACGTCATCGGCCAGCTTTCGTTTGGCGAGCTGCTTCGACAGAAGGCGATCGACCCCGGAGAGGACAACTTCAGATGCAAGGTCTGAAACTGCTGGGCCAACCGGAATCCCGTTCGTGCAGCCGTCATTTGCATTCTGAAAGAGTTTGTCCAACCTGTTTCCGAAAAACTGAAAATTGTTGCGATTTCCAGGGGCTCTGATCAGCGTCTTCCCGTGGATAGCCCAAGGAATGCTGTGCGTATAGATGGAGGCGTAAAAGTTTTTGACGTCGGTGGTGATCAAGAACTTAAAGCGATAAGCGATGGACGCGATATCGTGCTCGGCCATTTCGATGAACTCATAGATCATTCGCCCGCTTCGAAGACCTCCGATCTTGCCATGCTTCTTGGAGGTCAGTGGAATTGGAAAACTATACGAGCAAACCTGATTTCCACCGCCAAATAGCGAGCGCAAGATAGCGGTCCAGTTTTTGGCAAGCGTCCGTGCGATGTCCGAATGAATCTCAGGTTGAACAATCCCAAACGTTCGATCGGTTACTTCCGTTTTAGGAAAGCTGACCTGTAGGAACTCGGAAATGTTTGGCTGGAAATGATTCTTCTTATAGGGAAAATAGTAGTCCTTCTTATAGTGAGGATGAGCGGTAACTGTGAAACAGGGCGGCAGGACGTACGGTTCAGGGAAGTAGCCCGTCGTGACCAACCAGTCGTATATGTCACGACGGTTGAGCGCCTTGGCTAAAGCCGCGGTTTTCTTGAGGTGTCTACGCGGAGAAGGTTGCAATCCTCGTTACCTGCTGACAATTTGCTAGCGGCCAGCATGGGAGAATACCGCTTTGCTAGTCCCAACGCACGATGCTAACGAATCGCCGCTTGAGCCGGCGCGGGTGCATGTTTCCGGGATTGATAACTAGGCAGTAAGCGCTGATCGACCTAAGCGGCGGCGGAGATGCGGTCGATCATCGCCGGGATCTTGCTGCGCTTGGCGTGGCCGGAAAGTCCCGCTGCGGCGATTCGCTCCATGTACTCTTTTACAGCGAGCTTGACGAACTTCGCCGTCGCGACGCGGCCCTTGTCGACCTGCGCCTTTTCGAGTCCTCCGCCGCAGATAATGATCATCGGCTCGAGCAACTCGGGACTGCCAATCAAGCCGAGCAGCACGTGCTCTGTGAGATCGAGATAGCCTTCGATCGAGCCCGCGTCGAGCGGGCGATGTTTCAGATGATAGCGAAGCTGGCCGAGACCGTACGCGGTCTGGCGCGCCGCATCCTGCATCGCGTACCGCATGATCCTGCGATCGACATTGGTCGGCGCGAACGCCCCGACCTGGCGATACAGCGTGAGGAGAAATCCGGCGAGCGACAGGTTGATCGACACCGAGCCTTGCGGAAACTGATCGGCCCACAGCCATTCCTTCAGTCCCTGCTCGGCTGTCGCGCTGGCGCGGCCGAGGCCCGCGCCGCCAAACAGCGCGCGCTTGCGGAACACTTCGAACAGCCGCGACGCGTCGAGCATCTGCGCGCACATCCAGCTCTTCAGCTCGAGGAAATCCTGGTTGATGACGGCGACCCACTTCGACGGAAAGTCCATCGAGACGATCTGGCACTCCTGCAGGAACGTGTAGAGCTGCGCGCACGCCATCTCGAGCTCGGGCGGCAGCGGATGCGCGTGCAGTTCGGTCCACGGGATGTCGGTCGCCGGGACCCATCGCCGCGCTTTCACTTCCTCGTAAAGCTCGGCGACGTTGTCGGACCATACGTCTGACTTGCGATTGACGACATAGCCCATGTCGGGCAGCTTGCCGACTTTTTCACTGCCGCGCGAAACCATCGATTGGCTGGTGCGCACGTCCTCAGGGATGTTGGTGTAGCCGTAACTGCCGACGTTGAGATCCTGGTAGGTCAGCCCGCGCTTCGAGTCTGAAGGGCGGCCGGCAATGCGCTCGGTCTTGGCGTTGTACCAGTGGAGGCCGAGGTTGCCCTCCATGACCTTCTGCGCGGCCTGGAGGACGGTTTCGTCGACGGTGTAATCCTTGTCAGCGTAAAATGCCACTTAACAACCTAACCCCATACTCTGAGAAGCCTAGTTCAGTTTGATGCCGGCGCTTTCAGCGGCGGCTCGGCCCATCTCGTACATTAGATAGAGCTTCGAGCGCTCGCGACGTTCGGGCATCCCGCACTTGTCAAGGCGCTCGAAGTGCTCCTGCATCTGCTTGAGATTGAACTGGGTCGTGATCTTGATCCCCTGCTCGATGTTTTCCTTCTTGAGTCCGCCACCGGCGAGGATGATGAAGGCCTCGGTCAGTTCGGTTGCGGCGGCGCCGGCGAACGAGATGTTCTCGGCTTCGTCGAGATGCGCGTGGAGCACTTCGCGCTTCTCGGGGAAGTGCTCGAGCACGTATTTGAAATGCTGCATGCCGTAGCCGACGTGCCGCGCTTCGTCCTGCATCACGAGTCGGAAAATCTTCTTGTCGACGTCGGTCGGCGACAGGTATTCGCTGAAACGGAACAGTGTCAACACGTTTCCTTCGGCGACGAGGTGCAGCGCGACAGACATTTCGCTGAACGAATCGGCGTCGCGCAGATGCTTGAGCGCCATCTCGTTGATCGGACTCGCCTGCATCAGGCCCCAGCCCGTCGTGAGCGCGCGCTTGCGGAAAACCTCGGCGTGACGCGCCTCGTCCATCGCTTGCGCGGCGATGAAGGAGCGCACTTCGATGAAGTCAGGATTGAGACGCGGCAGCCACATCGCAGGCGTGTCGGTCGCGATCATTTCCACTTCGGTGAGAAACGTCATCAACTGCGACAGCGCTTTGCCGGTGACTTCAGGCAGCTCGACGCCGTCGAGGCGGTCCCACGGAATGTCGGTGGTGGCGTTCCACTGGCGCGACACCGCTTCCTCGTAATAGCTCTCGGTGTTGAAGGCCCACAGCTCGCTCTTGCGCGAGACCCACGGCTGCGCGTCGGGCACGCCGTCGGGAATCGCGGCGCCGCGCGGCGCGTAGGAGCGGTTGTTGCGGACCTTCTCCGGGATGTCGGTGTAGCCGTAGCTGCCGACGTTGAGGTCGCGATAGGTCAGGCCGCGGCGCGGGTTGGCTTCCTCGGGGCTGATTTTCTCAGTGGCCGACTTCATCCACGACAGGTCCATCTCGCCGGTCCTGATCGTGTAGAGCCACTTGTCGATGAAATCCTTGTCCTGGGTGAAATCGGTGGTTGAAAGATATGCCATCGTTGCCGCGCCTCCGCGCCTGCTTAGTTGAAACTCACTTCGAGCTTGCTCGACAAGTCAAAAAATTCCTGGATCGATTCCATGAAGCGGTAGAGTTTATCGTGACCGTCGGGATCGTCGTAAACAATTTTCAGACGCTCGCCGAAATGCGCGAGCGTGTTGAGATCGTGGGCGGAGTCGGCCTCGCCGTTGCGCCGGATGTTCTCGATCATCTCGCGCCACACGCGCGTGTCGCCCTCGATTTTGAAATCGACTTTCTTCAGATCGATAGCCGGCACTTCACTGACGTTTTTGAGGTCGAAGACTTCGAACTCGAGCACGAAATTGCGCGCCTTGCCGTTGACGCCGACGCTGACGCCGAAGGTGGTGTCAATAAAGCCGAGGCGGCGGAATTTCTCCTCGTTGGCGGCCATTTGCGCCTTGAGCGCTTCGAAATATTCGGTCGAAGGAAAGCTAATCGCCATAAAATCGGTGTCCCTGCCAGTCTGCAAATAAATTGATCAGTTGTGAATGAATTTAGGGTTAAACGGACAGAGAAGGCAAGCTGGGGGCTGGTATTTCGATGAAGGAAATCCGGCGCCGGGGTTGAGTCGGCGCCGGATTTGAGTGTCGTGGGGTTCTGAGCGGCAGCTACTGGGCGGACGCCTGCTTGGTGTTGCCGCCGTTGGCGAGCTCGTCGTCGATCAGCTCTTCGAATTTCGGCTCGGGCTGCGCGCCGGTCAGCGGGCGGCCGTCGATGAAGAACGCGGGGGTTCCGTCGACACCGGCTTTCTCGCCTGCGGCCTGGTCGGCTTTTATCTGGGCATCGTAATTCGACTTGTCGAAGCAGGTGTCGAACTTGGCGCTGTTCAAGCCGAGCGTTTTCGCCGTCGCTTTCAGATCGGTGGGCGCCAGCTTGCTTTGATTAGCGAACAGCGAGTCGCGGTACGGCCAGAACTTGCCCTGCTCATTGGCACATCGGGCGGCCTTGGCGGCGTCCATCGCGTGCTGATGGAACGGGAGCGGGAAGTCCATGTGGACGACGCGAATCTTGTCGCCGTACTTTTCATGCAACTGCGTCAGAGTGGCTTCGGTGGCCTTGCAGAACGGGCACTGAAAGTCGGTGAACTCGACGATCGTGACGGGCGCGTCCTTGGCGCCGAGTGACGGATGTCCCTTGCTGTCGACGACGACGCGCTTGGGTTCGAGCAGGATTTTCACCGGCTCGTCCTTGCGCAGGCGGTCGAGCAGCGCCTGACGGTTCATCATCTGGAGGAGCTCAGGTTTGATTTTGTCGAAGGGGGCAGTGCCGGGTCCCTTGTTCTTGTCGTAGTAGGCCTTGGCGGTAGCGTCGGACACGGAGGATTTTCCGGAGAACTGCTGCTTGATGTATTCGGGGACGCTGAGCTTCTCTTTTTCGGCGGCCTGCTGGATGAGGTATTCGTCGGTCATCGATTCGAGCGTCTGACGCTTGAGGTCGAAGGTCTTGTCGGCGATCAACTGGTCGACGCGCTTCTCGAGCATCGCACGCATCTGGTCGACTTGCGGCTTGAGCTTCGCGTCGAGGTCCTTCTCGGTGATCTTGTGATCGCCGACGGTGGCGACGGTCGCGTTGGGGTCGTCGGCCCACGCGCGATGCGCGACGATGCCTGCGCAGAAAACTGCGAGCAGCGCGATCGCGGAAACCATAATGCGGGCGGGTTCGCGGCGATATCGCCGCGCATGATTCGTGTTCGCTAACATCTGATAATGTCTTACTCCCTCGTTGAAGATAACCGGCACATATTATCACGCGCCGAAGGCGATGTCGCGATAGCAAAAATGGTGCATTTGCCCCGAGCGGCTTGAGTCCGGTACGCTTCAATTTAACTTGAAAACAAATCTCGCAGTCTCAATCGGAGTCCTCGCCCTCCTTCTCCTCACCTTGCCCGCGACCGGGCGGGCTGCAGGAGCGGACGACGCCAAGCTCAGTGTTTATGTCGATTGCCATTGCAGCGATCCGGTCGGCGGAGATTTCTGCTCGGCCTTGAAGGACAAGGTCAGCGATTCGACGGCGTATCGGCTGGTCGATCACACCGACGCCTACGGAATCGGGGTGCATCTGTGGTGCGTGGACCTGTTCACGGGGCTGCCGGGCGTCAGCAAGGAACTGACCGGCACGATGTCGGCGGTATCGGTCGCGTTTACGATTTACGCGGACCGGCTGCCGGGCGAAGTGTACGAGGATTCGTCGGTGTTCCGCGTGGGCAAGGACGCGGCGGACGAGATGTCGCAAAAGATCCTGTCGGCGGTGGGTCAGCTGGCGACCGCGAACAAGGCCGTGTTCGAGCATATGCGCGCGGCGGCGAAGCCGGTGGCGACACCGACGCAGCAGGTCATCCAGTAGCGACTAACGACTAGTGCGCGGCGCGCTCGAACGGGTGCTGCACCCGCAGCATGCGTTCGGGATCAAGCGGCTTCGAGCGCGATGCCGGCGTGCGCCCGGACGCGTGAAGCGTGGTATCGTGGCGATCCCAAAGAGGGCAACGAATATGCCTACCGTCAGAAAGCCGGCAGCTCGCGCCGGAAAGCGCGTCGAAAATCGCAAGATTAGAAATCTTACCGAAGAATTGAGCCGCGAAGAGCACGACCTCGGAATTCCGCTGCTCGATGCGGCAGTGGCGGGCGTGATTCTTGGGTTCAAGCCGTCGGATCGCGAGATGCGCGCGCAGGCGCAGCGATGCTGGGAGACGCTGAAGCCGCGGCTCAATCAACATCTGATGAGTGAAGATGAAACCGTGCTGCCGTGGGCGGAAGGTACGGGCGGTATCCCGGCGGCGGCGATGAATCAAATCAAGCAGAGCCATCGCGAGATGCGCGCGCTGATCGGCAAGCTCGTCGGGGTGTCGTTCGAGGAAGATCCGGACAAGGTTGTTTCGGTGGCGGGCAAGGCTTTGTGCGCGCTCGCGGTGAAGCTCGACGATTTGATCGACGGCGAAGAGATGCGGCTGCTGCCAGCGTTGCGAAGAATGCTGTTCGCGTAACGGGCGAACGGCTACTGCATCGAGGAGGTTTCGATTTCCTTCGAGTCGGCGGGCATCGTCAGGAGCAGGCCGTCGTGGCCGAGGATTACGCCGTGCGGGCGGACGTCGGCGACGCCGCGCATGAAGGTGATCTTCGCGAGCATGTTGGGCGTCGGCGGACCGATGTGGCTTAGGACCAGCAACTGAACGCCGGCCTGATTTGCCTCGGTTGCGGCTTCGACCGGCGTCGTGTGGTAGCGCAGGATGTCCGACATGATCTTGGCGACGCGCGCGTTGCCCATCCCTTCCGCGGCTTGCTGGATCAGCTTCACCAGATGCGCGGCCTGCCCTTCGTGAATCAGCACGTCGGCGCCAGTGGCCTGTGCGACGAGGTTGGCGCACTTCACCGTATCGCCGCTGATCACCACAGAGCGTCCCTTGTAGTCGAAGCGGTAGCCGTAGGCAGGCGCCACGGGCGTATGATCAACGGTGAATGCTGTGACCTTGAGGCCGTTCTCCTCGAGCACTGTCGCGGAACCGCCGGCGCATGGCGACGTGCCTGCCGGAGTGTCGATCTTCACGGCGATCGGTTGCATCTGCCAGTTCGCGGACGGCATCAGCGCGGCGCCGTGATGGGCGATGCGGTAGCCTTCGTCGAGCGAGTACGCCTGCTCGAATCCGTTGACGACTTGATCGACGCCGACAGGCCCGTAGACGCGCAGCGGATGATCGCGGCCTTGCGCCCAGGTCTCGATGTTAAGCTCGCCGAGATCGCCGATATGATCGGAATGAAAATGGGTGAACATCACGGCGGCGACCTTCGGAGCTGGAATCCGCCACAGCGCCAGGTTCTTCCACGAGCCGGGGCCGATGTCGACAAGGTAGATGTTGCCGCCGGCGAAGATTGCGGTGCAGGCGGCGGCGCGATCACGATCAGGCAAGGGATTTCCGGTACCGCACAACGCAACCCGGAGAGCGTCGGGCGCGAGCAAGTCGGTGCGCGTCGAGGCGAGGGTCCTGGCGATCACGCGGCGGAATATCGCGTCCTGCACGGCGGGGATGTGAATCAACCAGAAGAGAATCGCGACGAGCGCCGCAAGGGCGACGCCGCCGATCATGGACCTTCGCAAGAGTTTTGGCATCCGAGGCTAAGAGGAGGATCGCGACACCGATTAGTCGTACGACATTCCGATGACCGGCGCCACCGGCTGCGGCGTGTTCCGTAAGTGAGCACGCGGGCAGACTCGATGCGTGCGTTGTGTCATAGGTTGAGGCCGGAAGTAACGCTCGCGCGTTCGAATTACGATCAGGAGTGACCAATGGGAACCCAGTTAGCCAGCGGAAGCGCCGCTGAATTCTCGCTCGACACGATCGATATCGTCGGTCCCGACCATTACCAGAAAAACGGTTACCCGCACGCCGAGTGGGCGTACCTGCGTAAGAATCATCCGGTGGCTCATATCGATCGGCCGCGAACGGATCCGTTTTGGGCGATCACCAAGGCCGCCGACATCCGCGAGATCAGCATCCAGCCGCGGACGTGGATCAACGGGCCGCGACTCGCCGTGTTCGTGCTCGATGAAGGTGGGGACGGTCTGCCACCCGAGATGCCGCTCAAGCATCTGCTCAATATGGATCCGCCGCAGCATGGCGAGTACCGATCGATCCTGAGCCAGTATTTCACGCCGCGATCGATTCGTGCGCTCGAACCAGAGGTCGCGAATATCACTTCGCAACTGCTCGACGACGTGATGGATCGCAAGGAATGCGATTTCGTCACGGAGATCTCGTCCAAGGTGCCGGTCGCCGTCATTGCGGAGATGCTCGGGGTGCCGAAGAAGGATTGGCCGACGATTTTCCGATGGACCAATGAGATCATCGGCGGCGGCGATCCGGAATTTCAGCGCGGCAAGGATGCGAACGAGACCTTCGCGCAGGCGCGGATGGAAATGTTCACGTACTTCAGCAACCTGGTTGAGGACAGCCGCAAGCATCCGAACAACAGCGTCACCAGTATCATCTCGAACGCCAAGGTGAACGGCGAGCCGCTGCCCGCGCTGGAATTGCTGTCGTACTTGTTGCTGCTCGTGGTCGCGGGCAACGAGACCACGCGCAATGCGACGAGCGGCGGCCTGCTCGCGTTTATCGAGAACCCCGAGCAGTTCCGCAAGCTCAAGTCCGATCCCGAGTCGATCAAGTCGGCGGTCGAAGAAATCGTGCGATGGACGTCGCCGGTGATCCAGTTCACGCGCACCGCCACCGCTGACACCGTCGTGCACGGGCAGAAGATTCGCGCGGGCGAGGCAGTCTGCCTGTTCTATCCGTCAGCCAACCGCGACGAGGACGTTTTCGATCAGCCGTTCAAGTTCGACATCGGCCGCAATCCGAACCCGCATCTCGCGTTCGGGATCGGCGAGCATTTCTGTCTCGGCGCGAACCTCGCGCGGCTTGAACTGACGGTAATCTTCAGAGAGTTGGCGAAGCGCCTCGAACACGCCGAATTGGCGGGACCGGTCGAGCGCCTGCGCTCAAGCTTCGTCGGTGGCATCAAGCACATGCCGATCCGGTACAAGATCAAGCCGGCCGGCTGAAGCTTTTGTCGCAGGCCGATAGCTGCGAGCACCCAATCCAGACGTGGGACGGCCGCGCTGGGTTTTGGCGCGGCCGTCCCTCTTTCTCACCTGATTGCGCGATTATAGGTCGTCGCACTCACCCTGCTTCTGTCCACCGACAGTGTTGCTGCCCGGGATCCCCGAGGCTGGCGGCGTGTCGTTCTGGCATTGCAGGTTGCTGTTGATCGTGTTGTTCGAGATCAGTCCCTGCCCGTTGTTGTTGTGAAACTGCACGTTACCGCCAATGGTGTTTCCCGTGCAGGTTGGCGAACCGGATCCGATCTCGATCAGCGTTCCGCTGTTCTGATATTGCAGGTTGCCCGTTATGACCGAACCGCAAACCTGGTTGCCGGCGCCGCCCGCCGGCAGGTTATGCGCCTGCAGGTTGCCATCGATGGTGACGGATGGACCGATCGAGAAACTGCCGCCGTTCTGCGCCTGGACATTGCCGTTCACCGACGTATTCGTCAGCGACAGATTGCCGCCGTCGAGCCGTATATTTCCGGTGATCGCGCCGCCGATGAAGACGCAGTTCTGGCCCGCCGATATCGTCAGGTTGCCTTGGAAGTTTCCGTTGTACACGCCGTTGCATGCGTTGCCTGAGGTGGGGGCCGATGCGGTCGCGCCCGGAGCGAAGGCCACACCACGGAGTATTTCGCCAAATCCGGCCGTCTCGAGCACGGCGAATTGCGCCGACGGCGGAGGTGTATTGCTCGTGTCTGAGAGCTGATCGGTGACGAAGACAAGCTGGTTTGGATCGGCGCCCTGGTCGCCATTACCGCTGATAGTTGCGGTGATCGCCCAAATGTTGACCGTGCCGTCGGTATTGACGCGGCCGGTTATATTGCGCAGACCACCGGGCGCGGGTGCCCATGGCAATCCAGCGGGGAAATTGGCGTTGGCCGTGGCGGGATTCACTCCCGTCGGATAGTTGGCAACGGTGTACGGTTGGCCCAACCCCAATCCGCTAGTCAAAGTATAAGCAAGGTTCCACGAGGTTCCGTTGAAAATCCATTTCTCGAGTCCGCCGGGATTCCCGTTCTGGGTAAGGGCGTCGTCATAGGGATTGATCGTATCGACCGTCCCGATATTGCCGTTGCCTTCGTCGGCAACGTACAACGTGTTCGCATTGGCAAAGAAGATGCCGAAGGGGAAGCCGGTCGTCGTGCTCGCATTGGTGTTGGGAAATCCCGGCAGAATGTTAATCGGCTGGGTTAGATTGCCTCCCGCAGTGGTGGCGGCTGGTGGCAGCGTGCCGGGCGTGCCGACCTGGTAGACCGTGTTGACGCCGTTACTGCCGCTGCCCTTGGTGACGTACAACGTGTTGTCAAAGATCGTCAGGCCGCGAAAGTTGGTATCCTTGCCGGGCTTGTCGCCAGGAAACAGCAGCGTGCCGAGCATGTCGATGAACGGTGGGATTGGCGGCGGCGTTTGTCCCGGAACGAGGAGCTCGGCGCCGGTGGAATTCACGATATCGACGCCGACCTGCGTATCGGTGAGCTGGGCTGTTTTGAGATTTCCGCCATTGTCGTTTCCGGTCATGTAGTAGAGCGAGTTTCCTCCCTTGATAGCCGCACGCCCATTGTCGCCCGTGTAAGCATTGCCCTCTGCTATCTGCAGGTTGCCGAGGGCGTCCACCTCCGCCACGGCCCGGTAGTATTGCGAGGTGGCAGGGTTGGTCGGGTCGATAAGGCCCGGCGTGTTCGCATTGGACACGTCGAGCTGGTTGGGCCCGGTCGTGAAACCCGGAGCGCCAACGTAGCCCATGAACGTAACCGACTGCCCGTCCACCGACCGGTTGATGGCCAGCTCCGACTTCGACGAGAAGCTCGTGTCGATCATCGTCGAGTCAATCGGGAGAGTATTGAGCAGCGAGCCGCCGGTGGTCAGCTGATCGAGAAAAATCGGCGAGGTAATGCCGAAGTGGCTATCGGCAGCGCCATTGTTGAAGACGAAGGGGTAGGTTCCATCGGCAACCGCTCCTCCCGGCGCAGGCCCGACGTTGCAGCCTTTGGGACCGCTTGGGATCGTCGCGGTCGTCGTGCCGCCCCCGATTTTCTGCAACGTGACCGTCACCGGCGGTGTCCCGAGCGCCGTGCAGTTCGGCGGCAAGGTTTCACCCACGGTAATAGTGCTCGCGCTGCCTGCATAGACGCTGCGCGTCACGACCAGATTATTTGGAGTGAAGACCCCGCCGGCCCACACCGGCACCGTCGTCGTACTGAGCATCGCGAGCGCCGCCACGGCCGCGATCACCCGCGAATACGGCCGCCGCGCTCGTGCGGTGAACATCCGCAAACGGATAAAGTTGCGCATTCTTTCCTCCTGCCAGGATTTTAAAGGGGAACGGATCGGCAGGAGGTTAGCTGTCAATTGTTAGTTCTAAATTAATGACCAGTTGCGGGTCAGCAAAATAGTGAGGTTGCGCGGCCGCTTGGAGGAAGTTTCAATTGTCTGTTCCGCCGCGCCCTTCAAATATTTTTGTCGTCCTTGGACGCAGAGGCTCCGGCCGGAATGCAGCCCGCCCTGCGCGAGGGTAACGCCCGGGGCTCCAACAAATGTTATCGCGAAAGCTGAGGACGAAGCCGGAGGATGCCGAGAGCGGAGAAGGCTACGGCGAAGAGTAACAACGCTGCCACGTCGGGCAGGATTGCTGCGGCGGAGGCGTGGCTGAAGATGAGGGCAAGGTACCCATGCATCGCCCATGCGGCCGGCGAGAGATATGCAAGGCTCTTCATGAAGGGCGGGACGATCTCCAGCGGCCACATACATCCGCCCAGCATGCCCAGGAATACGCCGATCCATGGACCGAGCGAAGTGGGTTGTTGGGGGGAACGAAAAACGGTTCCCATCAGGAAGACCAGCGATACGCCGAAACAGATCAAGGCAGCGTTAAGGAGGAACACTCCGATCGAATCTCCCCAATGGACACCGAAAAACCAACGGGCGCTGAAGATCAGAAAAAGCGATTGCACAAGCATCTGCTGAAACGGAGCAACGGTGAGCATCGCGAAAAGCTCCCAGGTTTTGGCCGGAGTGGCGAGCAATCGCTGGGAGAGTCCGCTGCTACGCAGCCGAATTATCGCGAGCGAAGAAACCAATCCGTTGATCATCACGAACAGGACGAGGTTCGCGGGCGCCGTGTATTGAAATCCGAGCGGCAGTGCTTCCTCGCCGCCGCCGCCGGGATAGTGAACAGGTATCGCGAAGGGTTTTGCCCGGTTCGCGAGGCGGCTCAGGTCAGCATCGATCGCCGCTCGGATGACGGGCGAACCAGAGCTCGCCTGGGAAAGATAAACGTCGAGATCGCCAACGCCGCGCCAACCTGAGGGAACAATAACCCCCGCATTGAGCCGGCCACGGAAGACGGCGATGCGCATTTTCTCCTGATCGGTGTACCTGCGAATACGCACGTGCTGATTGGCTGCGATGGCGGAGATGAGCTCGCGGCTGGCGCCGGTCCCGGCGCGATCGAGGACGCCCACCACCAACGATGGTTCGCTGTAGCCGCCCATCGCAATTCCGATGATCGCCATGATGGTGACTGGCAAGAGAAACAGCGCGCCAAGCCTACGCCGGTCTCGTCCGGTGCTGGAGCCATTGGCCGCGGATGCGGCCGCAAAAATATTTAATCCCGTCCGCATTTCAGGTTATCCGCTGCAGTGCCGAGCGCGCCCTGAACGCGGCGAACACGCTGCCGGCTACGCCAACGACTCCGGTAAACAGCAACGGTTGCGCGATGGTTACGATGCTGCCGTTGCGGCCTGCCGCGGACAGATCGACGAAGCCATAGAACGCCTGGCCGTTTGGGGTCAGGCGGGCGAGAGTCTCAAATATATCCGGAAGCCCCTGCGGCGGAAGAAAGTGGCCACCCACGATCGAGAGCAGCGAGATCACGATCGCAGCCATCGCGGTTCCCTGTTCCGCGTTCTTCGCAAGGCTCATGAGGAAAGCGGTCAGGCCGATTGCCATCAGCACACTGGTGGCAACCAACGCGGCGAGCGGAAGTGGATTGCCCCATCTAGTGCCGAACAGCAAAGATGTCGCCACGATCATCACGCTCATCTGGGTGAGCCCGACGAGCAAAAGCGCTGCAAACTTTCCAGCCACTATTGCGATCGGGTCGGCGGGCGATGCGATCAGCCGCAAAATAGTCCGGCTGTCGACCTCCGCTTGCAGCGCTCGCACGCCGGACAGTACTGCGAAAGTCAGGAAAAGTACGGTCATCGAGGCGGCGAAGAAATCGATCATCCTGAGGGAGCCGCCGGGGGAGCGCGGCGTCACCGAAGCGACTGGAGGCTGGTCAACCCGATTGGCGGCAACGCGCTGCAGGAAATCCTGAACGAGCGCGCGCGTCGCCTGCAGCGCGAACTGCGCGTTTCCGACTGCAAGAATTTCGATCGATTTGGACTTGTCGTCGCTCGCTGCATTGCCAAAACCCTGATCGATGACGACAGCGCAGTCGACGTCGCGGCGCTCGACAGCGGCTTGAGCCGCCGTCCGCGAAGCAATCTTCTGTACCACGACTATTCCTTTGAGCCATGGACGCTGAACAAATTCGACGAACGCATGCGAGACCGCGGTACCGTCGAGGTCTGCGATTCCCAGCCGCATGCGAATGCCCTGCGAACCGGACAGTGACATACCGATCAGCGCCGTCAACGCCAGCGGTGCGACGATAGCGACGATCAGCGCTGTATGATCGCGCAATCGCTGGCGCAGGTCCTTCAGGCAGATCAGCCAGGCGTGATGCATATGCTTCAGTCCCTTAACGCCCGCCCGGTCATGTGCAGGAAGACGTCTTCCAGATTCGGCTCGACGACTTTGATGCTCTCCGCTACCAGGCTTGCGTTCAGGAGCGCCGACAACAAAGCCGGCAGGCGATGCGCGCCGTGGTCCGCGAACACAATGATATGGTCATCCAGCGTCTGCACAGAACGTACGCCTTCGAGCCTATCGACCACCGACACAGCGCGAGTGAGTCCTTCGCCGCGACCGAGGCCAATTTCGATTCGAGCGTCCTGACCGAGCCCGGCTACCAACTCCGCGCGAGTACCATCAACGATGATTTTGCCTGCGTCGATAATGCCAATACGCGCACACAGGCGTTCGGCCTCCTCCATGTAGTGGGTGGTGTATAGAATCGCAGTTCCACTATCACGCAAGCGCTCTACCAGATCGAAAATCGCACTGCGGCTCTGCGGGTCGACGCCCACGGTCGGCTCGTCGAGTACCAAAAGCTTCGGCTGATGGAGAATTCCGCAGGCGAGGTTCAGGCGTCGCTGCATTCCGCCCGAGAAAGTGCTTGCGATGTCGTCGGCGCGTGGCGTCAAACCCACGGCGCTGAGAGCGCTTTCCACAGCAAGACGAAGCCGCTCACCGCTCAGATCGTACATCCGTCCCCAGAAATTGAGGTTCTCGCGAGCAGTCAGATCCGTGTACAGGGCGATTGATTGCGGAACAATACCAACCAGGGCCCGCGCGGGCGGCCCTGCGTCGATATCGATGCCGTCAATTGATACTTCGCCCGCATCGCGCGCGAGAATTCCCGCAATCATCGAAATCGCGGTGGTCTTCCCGGCACCGTTGGGACCCAGAAGGCCGTAGACCTCACCCCGCGCGATCGCAAATCCTATTCCGTCGACAGCGACTCGGGAGCCGAAGCTCTTCTTGAGGCCGTGCACCGAAAGTATTTGGTCAGGAGCGTGATCTGCGCTTGCCACGCCATTCACCCGCTAGTTGGCTTTGGCTGAGTTTAACTGGGTGGCTACGGTCCCACAGCCAGCGAACCTCATTCGCCAGTTAGAACGTCTATTCTAAAACGGGTAGTTCGATCAAGAGGAGTGGTCAGAGTATTTCGATCGATTTCAACAGCATGCTGGCCAGCCGCCACCAAGCCGAGGCGGTCGCTCGACGCACGCGATCACCGATTCTGCCATGCCCCAGGAGGCGCCTTTGCGTAGACCACTGAGACGCCTTTTTTCGCCTGCCCATGAACCACTGGAAGAACCCTCTGGAAAGAGACCTTTGCGCAATCGCCGCGCCCTTCAACCGGCGGCGGTTTTCCAATATTTTCTAACTCGCGCGAGAGTGGCGGAATGGCAGACGCGCTGGACTTAGGATCCAGTGCCGCAAGGCGTGGGGGTTCAAGTCCCCCCTCTCGCATTTAAATTTGGCGATGACAAGTACGGGGCGCTCGCGTTATTGCGAGCGCCCCGCTCTACGTATGCGTCTTTATTGCTCGGGCATCAGTTCGACGCGGCGATTCTGCGCGCGTCCTTCCGCAGTATCGTTGGTCGCCACGAAGTCTGTCTTGCCGTAGCCGTGCGGATGTAACTTGCTCTCGCTGACGCCATCCTTGACCAGGTAGTCGACGACCGCATCGGCGCGGCGATCGGACAATCTCAAGTTGTAGTTCTCGCCGCCAATCGCGTCGCAGTATCCATTCACGTCGATGTCAACGTCGGGATTGGCCTTGAGCGTCGAGGCGGCTTCATCCAGTACCGCGGCATCGCCTGGACGAATGTTCGCCTTGTTGAAATCAAAGTGCACGCCGCGAAGCACCAGCTTCTCCTTGGGCGGCGGAGGCGGTGGTGGTGGCGGAGGTGGAGGCGGTGGCGGCGGAGGTGGAGGCGGCGGCTGAACGATCGGATCGCAAATGTAATGACCGGCGACGCCGCCGATTACTGCCCCGATTCCTGCGCCGGCGACCGCGCCCGCAATTTTGCGCGAGCTCGAGCCGTCACTGCCTTCGCTGGCGTCGCCGATACCGAAGCCGGCGCCGGCGCCAATCGCCATGCCCAGCGCGGCGCCGCCGACCGTGCACCATCCCAACTCGCGTTGCTGCGCGCATCCGCTCACAAACAGCGCGATGGCGGCCAATGCCGGCAACAGAAACGACGATATACGCGATCGAATGTCCATGTCCCCTCCCAACAAGCGAGCTGTGATGTCGCTGGGCTGCGTCTGCGATCGCAGACCCCTCCGGCCCGACGAACGGCGTCAAGCTAGTCGAGGGAGATGTCGGAACAATTAGTTGCGGATTAATAGAATGTGACGTGAAGAGAGCGTGCGTATCGAGTTGTGAACAACGATGAGTGCGGCTAGATGGTCAGGCTTTGCGCTTCCCACAGTGCGCGGAAGCGGCCGTCGCGCAGCGCGCTCAGCGACGACCAGTCGCCCGACTCGACGACCTTGCCGCCTTCGACGACGTAAATCAGGTCGGCCCATCTGATCGTCGACAGGCGATGAGCGATCAGCACTACCGTGAGCTCGCCGCGGCGGCTTTCGATCGCGTCGAGCACGCGTCCTTCGTTTTCGGAGTCGAGGCTGTTGGTCGCTTCGTCGAGGATCAGCATCGAAGGGCGGCGCAGGAACGCGCGCGCGAGTGCGAGCCGTTGGCGCTCGCCCTGCGACACCATCATGCCGCGGTCGCCGACGACGGTATCGAGGCCGTCCTTGAGTCCGGCGACGAAATTCAGAACCGACGCCTGCCGCAGCGCCGTGAGCATCCCTTCCTCGGTCGCGTCGGGCCGCGCCCACTTGAGATTCGCGCGAATCGTGTCGTGAAAGAGAAACGTGTCGGGCGCGACGTAGCCGATCTGATCGCGCCATCCGCGCACGTCTTCGGGTCCAAGCGGCCGGCCGTCGAGCCGGAGCATCCCCGAATCGGGCAGGACCAGGCCCATCAGGATGTCGGCGATAGTGCTCTTGCCCGCGCCGGACGGCCCGACCAGCGCGACGACTTTGCCCGCCGGAATCACCAGGCTCAAATTTCGCACAGCGGCGACGCGTCCCTCGGCGTAAGTGAACGACACGTCGTCGGCCGCAAGCTCGCGTGTGAGCGAAAGCCGATCGTGTGGGCGCGCCGCAGGCTCGGCCGCCGCGGCACATCGCGCTTCGATACTGAGCAGGTTGGCGAACGACGGCAACGAATTAACGAAGGCGCGGTAGTGTTGCTGGCCACTCATGATTCGCGGCATCACGCGCGCGAACAGCAGCAGCAGGATCAGAATCGACGCGGGCGGTACCGCCAGCACTCGAATCGACACAAACAGCACGACTGCGAGAATCACCACCGAGCCCAGCTCGAACCAGGTTGCTGCGACCGCCTGCTGGCGCGCGCCCTCGAGGTTGGCGCGCACGACCTCGGCACTGAGGTTCGAGTAGATCGAGAAATTGCGATCCTCGGCGCCATAGGTTTTGGCCGCCTTGAGGCTCTGCAAATGTTCGATGGTGGCGGCGTAAAGCGATTTGTTGGTGCTCGAGACTTCCTCGCCCTGCGCTTCGATCGCATGCGTGCGTCCGCGAAAGACAAACGAGAGCATCGCGCCGAAGAACAGCACCAATGCGGTCATGCCGGCCGACAGCGCAAACGCGATCGCCATGTAAAAGGCGCTGAGCACGAATTCGCCGGTGAGTACCAGCGCGAGATTGGTGCCGCTGCCGATGCGGTAAATCTCGTGCGTCAGCGCGTGGGTGAAATCGGACGCGCGGCTGCGGCATACGAACAGCCAGTTCGCTTCGGCGATTGCATGGTAGAGGCGGCGGCGCATGTGATGCTCGACGTCCTGCTGAACCTTGTACATCCACACGCTCTGGATTTGGCCGAGGACGGTGCGCGCGCCGACCAGCGTGACGAACACTCCGAGCAGAAGAATCAGCGTGGGATGCAGTCCGATCGAGACGAACGCATTCGAAAGCATCGCTGCGTAGCGTCCGGCCTCGCCCTGCCCCGCCATATTGAATCCGGCCACCTGGAGGGTGGGAAGCAGCAGCGCGATGCCGATGCCCTCGCTCAGCGAAAACAGGACCGTGACGGTAACCGCTCCGACCAGATGCCAGCGCGAGACGCGCGCCAGCATCGCGAGATACGAGCGCAGAGTGGTCCGCGGCGGCGCGTTGGTCTTTTCCACGAGTTGTAACTGTCCGAGCGGCAAGACGATGCGACGAATGCTCTAAACGCCAGAACCCTTTACATCGCTAGTGAAAGCGACACGAGTTTACCGAGCGTCGATGCGACGGGCAAGTCTGCGAAGGTTTCGCAGTCCCGCCGGCTTCGAACAACGATAGTGAAACCCGCCGGCCCTTTGATAAAGCATGCTCGGTACTACCGGTTGGTGTCGAGAAGGTCTGATCGAGATGCCTACACGAATACCGCCGCTGATTCCTCGCGACGTGCTTTTGGGAAGTCCGAAGCGATGGCAGCCGACTATCTCGCCGGACGGTGCGAAGCTCGCCTATCTGGCTCCGGATGAACGCGAGATCTTGCAGATTTGGGTGCGCACTCTGGGCAAGGACGATGACCGATGCGTGAGCAACGCGACGCGCTCCGTTCCCTTTTACGGCTGGAGGTCTTACGGATGGCGGTGGGATTCGAAAAGTATCTTTTACTTCCCGGACACCGAGGGCGACGAGAACTGGCATGTTCACCTGATCGATCTCGAAAAGAACAAGGTTCGCGATCTGACGCCGTGGCAAGGGGTGCGATGCTATCCCGATATTACGATGACCAGTCCCGCGCGGCCCGATGAGATGCTAGCGCCGCTGAACGTCCGCGATCGCGCGCAAATGGATCTTTGGCGAATTGACCTGAAGACAGGCGCGACGGTGCTCGAAATCGAAAATCCCGGTGACGTGGCATGGTGGGTCGCGGACGACGAGATGGTTGTGCGCTGTAGCTTCGGATGGACGCCGCAAGGCGGCTCCGAGATCCGCGTGCGTGCCGACACAAGGGCGGCGTGGCGAACTCTCGTGCGAACGCAGCCCGAAGAAGAAGTGATGCCCCTCGGCTTCAGCAAAGACGGGAAAGAACTTTTTCTCAGGTCGTCGGTCGGCCGCGACACTATTTGCGTGGTCGCGATCGATATCGAGTCGGGGCGCGAGCGGGAAATCGCCACGATGGACGGCTTCGATGCCGAGGAGGTGATGATTCATCCCGCGCGGCGAGAGCTCGATGCGGTTGCCTTCGCACCAGCGCGCCGCAAGTGGATCGTCACCAATGCCGCGCTGCGCGCTGACTTCGAAGCTTTGGCTCAAATCGAGGACGGCGATCTCAGTGTGGTCAGCCGCGACCTCGCGGACAGCAAGTGGCTTGTAGCTTTCACGGCGCCTCACCGACCGGTCCGCTATCATGTCTGGCACCGCGAATCGAAATCGTCGGAGTTTCTGTTCAGCGATCGACCGGAACTGGAGACGTACGAGCTCGCTGAGGTGCGACCGATCAAATACCGCGCGCGCGACGGGCTGGAGATCCACGGCTTCCTGACGGTCCCGGGCGGGGTCGAGCCACGGAACATCCCGCTTGTCCTCAATCCGCACGGCGGACCATGGACCCGCAATTACTGGGAGTTCGATGCAGAGATTCAATTGGTCGCCAATCGCGGCTATGCAGTGCTTCAACCGAACTTCCGGGGCTCCACCGGTTATGGCCTGAAACACCTTCGAGCTGGCTACCGCCAATTCGGTCTTGCGATGCAGGACGATCTAAGCGACGCGGTCAAGTGGGCGGTTGATGAGAAGATCGCTGACCCCGACCGCGTTGCGATTTTCGGCGGATCGTTTGGCGGCTATGCCGCGCTCGCGGGCGCAGCCTTCACGCCCGACCTTTTTAAGTGCGCGATCAACCTGAACGGAGCGGCCAGCGTATTGAGCATGATCAAGAACGCGCCTCCCTTTGCAGGAATACGCGCGATATCGAATTCGCGCATCGGAAATCCAGACGAACCGGCTGACAATGAGCGTTTAGTCAAAGGCTCGCCGCTGTTCGCGGCCGATAAGATCAAAATTCCGCTGCTGATTGTTCTAGGCGGCAATGACCCGCGCGGCAGACAAGGCGAGTATGAGCAAATCGTTGCGGCGATCGAGAAAAATGGCGGGTCAGCGATCTACGTAGTGTATCCCGACGAGGGGCACATCCTCGCTCGTCCCGCGAACAATCAGGATTTCATGTCACGCGTGGAAAGATTTCTTGCCGAGCTTCTGGGCGGCCGCTGCGAACCGATGAATGGCGAGCGAATTGCGGGTTCGTCGGCGATCGTAAAGGAGATCGGTCTCGTACGTTAGCAGGCGCGATTGCCGTTCGCAGCGTGGGCAAGTCGGTGAGGGTTTCGCACTCGGGGCGGCTTCGAACCGCGATAGTGAAAGCCGGCGGTCGCTTGTTAATGCATCGTGGGAAATACTGGGTGTCGAGGAGGTGCTGCTCGAGATGCCCGCACAAATGCCGCCGCTGATCCCGCGCGAGGTGATGCTCGGCAACCCCAAGCGATCGCAACCGACGCTGTCGCCGGACGGCAAGCTCCTCGCGTATCTTGCGCCGAACGAACGCGGTGCTTTGCAGATCTGGTTGCGCACGCTTGGCGAGAGCGACGATCGGTGTGTCAGCGGCGCGCGGCAGTCGATCCGCTTCTACGAATTGACTGGGGACTCGAAAACGATCCTGTACCGACAGGACGACAACGGTGACGAGAACTTCCACGTCTGGGCTATCGATCTTGAGAGCGGTAATACGCGCGACCTGACTCCGTGGAATAGCGTCCGATGCCAGAACACGATGACCAGCGCGAAGCGGCCGGGCGAGATTCTGGCTGTGCTCAACGTCCGCGACCGCCGCCTGATGGACGTGTGGCGGATCGATCTGCGAACGGGTGCGGCGACGCTTGAAGTAGAAAATCCCGGCGACGTCGCGTGGTGGATAGCAGATGACGATCTCGCGGTGCGCGCAGCGCGGGTCCGCAATCCCGATGACGGCTTCGAAGTGCGCGTGCGCAACGACTCTGCGGCGCCGTGGCGCACGCTTCTCAGCACTGCGCCCGATGGATGGGTATTTCCGCTCGACTTCACCAAGGATGGGCGCGACCTCATCCTGCTTTCATCGCTCGGCAGCGACACAATCCGAGTCGTCACACGACAGATCGAGTCGGGTGCTGAAACTGTAGTCGCCTCGATGGATGGCCTCGACGCTGAGCGCGTTATGATCCATCCGACTCGCAAGGTGATCGAGGCGGTCGCGTTCGAGCCCGGACGACGCCAATGGCACGTGATCGACAGCGGCGTCGCGACCGACTTCGAAGCGATACACAGTCTCGACGACGGCGACTTTCGCGTCGTGAGCCGCGATGTCGATGATCGAAAATGGATCGTTGAGTTCCAGGGCGCTCACCGTTCGACCCGGTATTTCCTGTGGGATCGCGCCGCGAAGAAGAGGGACTTGCTGTTCAGCGATCGGCCGGAGTTGGACGAGTTTCAACTCGCTGAGGTGCGTCCGATAAAATATCGCACACGCGACGGGATGGAAGTGCACGGCTACCTGGCGATACCGCCGGGAGTGGAGCCGCGGAATCTTCCGCTCGTACTTAATGTTCACGGCGGGCCGTGGCTGCGCGACTACTGGACGCTCAACATGTGGACGCAGCTGCTCGCCAATCGCGGCTACGCCGTACTTCAGCCGAACTTTCGCGGCTCGATGGGATACGGCATGAAGCATCTCCACGCCGGCGATCGACAGTGGGGCCGCGCGATGCAGGACGATCTGACAGACGGAGTGAGGTGGGCGGTTGACGAGGGCATTGCCGATGCTGAGCGGGTCGCGATCATTGGGCTTTCGTACGGTGGCTATGCGGCGGTCGCGGGCGCGGCGTTCACGCCCGACCTTTACAAGTGCGCGATCGACCTGTGCGGCTCATGCAATCTGTTCACGATGATCAGATCGTTTCCGCCGCATATCGCGATGCGTGCCCTGTGGAATGCGCGAGTGGGAAATCCCGACGATCCCGCAGACAAGGAGTTGCTGACGAAGGCGTCACCGATTTTCGCGGCGGAGAGAATCCGGATTCCGCTGCTGATCGCGCTAGGCGCCAACGACTCGCGCGTCAAGCAGTCCGAAGCCGAACAGATCGTGGCTGCGATCGAGAAGAACGGCGGCGCGGCGACCTATGTGGTGTACGCAGATGAGGGTCACGGCCTCACTCGCCCGGCCAACACGATGGACTTTCTGGCGCGCGTGGAAAGATTTCTCGCCGAGCATCTGGGCGGGCGATACGAACCGATGAACGGCGAGCGAAACGAGAACTCCTCCGCCATCGTAAGGGTAGTAGGAGGTTCCGCGCGATAGAAACTGTGAAAAGAACGTTGACCGATATCTTGATAGTGGGCGGCCTCGCCGTGATGGCGTTAATTGTCGCGATACTTCTCCTTTTGCCCCGGCTCAACTGGAGCGCCCTCCGCAAACCCGGTCAGATCGAAAAAAAGTTGGCCGGTTATGCGACGTCAAATTGGATCCACCGCAATGCCGGCACGCAATCCAATCCGTTGCCGCCGACCCCGGAGAATCTCAAAGCCGGGCAGAGCGACTACGAAGAGCACTGCGCTGAATGTCACGGTCTCGAGGGCGACGGTGAAAATCGTTTCGAAGCCGACTTCAATCCGCCAATCCCGAAGCTAACCGGCGGCGCACAAAAATCGTCGGACGCCGAGCTATATTTCATAATAGAGAACGGCACTGCGATGACGGCGATGCCGGGATTTGGAAAGAATCACGACCCGAAAGAAATTTGGGGAATGGTCCTGTGGGTCCGCCATCTGGCCCAGCTGAGTCAGTCAGAAAAGGAAGCGATCGAGTCGCGCACGCGGATGACCACCGACCAGCACGAAAAGATGATGAAGGAGACTGGTCCTTAGCTATGCCGCGATTGGAACGGTGCGTCGATGCTCATCTCAATCACCGGAGTTCCGTCTTACACGAAGTCAAACGCTCCGGAGATGAGCCGTTCGAAAAATTCATTTATGTTCGCGGCTAACTGTTTTTCCTCGTGCAAAAGAAATACCGGTGTTGAGTCGTTTTCCAGACTGCACATTATGAAATCGGAATCGATCAGTATATCTCCTATGGCGTAAGTTCTTTCGCCATCTAATTTCTTCATCGTTTTAGAACGACTGATCAGATCGTCCGTACTCCCAATGCAGATCTGGCTCCTATGATCATATGCATCGAAGCCATTAAATTTCGAGAATAGATCAAAAAAGAACGCATGAAGCTTAATATCGAGGAAAGATTCCAAGGAGCGCAGTTCTTGTATAGTTGCCGGTCCGTTCAACCTAATACTGCGCCCCTGCAATGCGACAAAGATGTCATCCACTATCATCGCTGCCTCTGTCCTTCTCCAAGAAGAAAGATGGCGTAACTCACGCGAGCTTGGGGCGGACTTCGGCGTCGAAGCGATCGAGGAATTTGTCTAGCGGCTCGCCCCCGATCGGGCTTATCAGGATTTCGTCGACGCCGATGACGGCGTAGCGATTCAGGTAGTCGGCGATTTCTGCGGGAGGCGCCAGGATGCCTTCGACATAGCCGCCCGTGTCGGTCCATTTCGGCGCGAAGCCCATGTACACGCGATGACTGATCGCGAAGCCGTCGAGGCTGCGGTTGCGGCGCGCGGCGATTTCGCGAATCCATCCGATTCGCTCGGCGACCTGCTCGGGATTCATCCGCGTCCCATGCCATCCGTCGCCCAGCTCGACGGCGCGGCGGATTGCGCGACGGCTGATGCCTCCGACCCAAATCGGGATGTTGCCTGCTGCAGGACGCGGGCCGAAGCGCATGCCGCCGAGATCGAAGAACTCGCCGTGGAATTCCGGGGTGGCGGACGACCATACCGCGCGCATCAGCTTGATTGCTTCATCGGTGTACGCACCGCGCTTTTCGAACGATACGCCGAGTGCGCGGAACTCCGCTTCGAGCCATCCGCTGGCGACTCCCGCGATGACGCGCCCCGACGACAGGCGGTCGAGCGTGGCGAGTTCCTTGGCGAGATGAATCGCGTTGCGATACGGCACGACGATCACGCTGGTCGCGAGTTTGATCCGCCTGGTGAGCGCGGCGACGTAGGCGAGCGTCGCAACCGGTTCCAGGATTTCGATCGGCGGCAGGCGTCCGCCCGACTCAGGCACCATGAAATGATCGCTGACCCAGACCGATTCGTAGCCAGCCTGTTCGGCGCGCTGCGCGGTGTGCCCGATTTCAGCGGCGCTGGCCGCACCGATTTGCGGCAAATGTAATCCGATCTTCGTGGCCGCTCTCCTGCGTCCTCAATATCCCTCGTCACCCGAAAGTATCGCCACGACTCCACGACAAGTTGGAAAGTCATAGTGCGTCTGGCTCATGCAGAGCTGCCAGGCGCCGGCAGTATTGTGCTTGCTGACCATCGCCAGGAGTTGCGACTTGAGCGGATCCTTGACCTGCACTACCACAGCCTGCGCATGCTCGCGCTGGACCGTCCGCATGTGCTGCAGCTTGGCGAAGCGCTCCATCCCGGCGTCGGTCGGGCATGGTTGCGACTCGTACCACTTGCCGTCTTCCTGCCCGATAGTCAGGTTCACCGTGGCGTTGCTGCCGTCGGGAGTAGTGAACTCCATGCCCATCAGATACGTCGGCAGCATCGGGTAGGTGGCGTACTTTGTTTCATTGATCACTTTTGCGGGCAGCTTGCTCATCTTCAGCTTGAATTTGCGGCTCATCGGCAGCGCGAACTGGCGCTTCATGCGATCCTGAAGGAAGTCGTCGTGCTTGCCGATGCACTTCAACGCTGACGGCGCGATCAGCAGCTTCAACGCGGCGTAGTCTTTCGAGACCATCGCGTCGGCCATCTTGCGCGCGAATTCCTGCTGCTCCGGCGTCCCCTTCTCCGCTGCCAGCATCGCGGCCCGTTGCGCGGCCGAGATGGTCGGCGCACCTTGCGGCACCGCGGCCGGCGCGCGCATCGCCCACGGTGACTCCTGCGGCTTGGCGGATTCCTGCGCGTGGGCAGACGCGGCAATCGCGCCGGTCAGCACCAGCAAGGCAAACGTCGTTCGCAAAGACTTCAGCATCTCACTCCTTCAGCGCAGGCACGCGGGTGCCGTTCTACAATCCGTAAATTTTACGATGGCGAGATTAATCTTTGTCGGGGATCGACTTCAATTGCTCGAGCCATGCGATCGCTTCACTGTCCGACGGCGCGCGCCAGTCACCGCGCGGCGACAACGATCCCCCCGAACCGACCTTCGGCGCGTTGGGAATTGCGCTGCGCTTGAACTGGCTTAGTTGGAAGAAGCGGTACAGGAACGTATGCAGATGCCCCTTGATAGTCGCGATGTCGTACTGGTTGCGGCGATCGAGCGGGATGTCGGGCCATTCGCCGGCGTTCTTGTCGCGCCACGCGTTATACGCAAGGAACGCGACCTTCGGCGGCGGGTAGCCGAAGCGCAGCGTGTAGTAGAGAAAAAAATCGTGCAGCTCGTAGGGACCGATCGTCGCCTCGGTGTCGTGGCTGGGATGTCCGTCGGCCGACGTGCCGGGAATCAGCTCGGGGCTGATAGGCGTCGCGAGAATTTCGAGCAACGTCGCGCTGGACTCGCGACCGAGGCTCTCAGTCTGCGCGAGCCATCGAATGACGTGCTGGATCAGCGTCTTTGGCACGCTCGCGTTGACGCTGTAATGCGACATGTGATCGCCGACGCCGTAGGTGCACCATCCGAGCGCCAACTCGCTCAGGTCGCCGGTGCCGACCACCAGCCCGCCGCGCAAGTTCGCCAGTCGAAAAAGATGGCTGGTGCGCTCGCCCGCCTGCACGTTCTCGAAGGTGACGTCGTAGACCTCTTTGCCGTCGGCGTAGGGATGCCCGATGTCCTTGAGCATCTGCATGCAACTCGGCCGGATGTCGATTTCGTCGGTCGTGCAGCCGAGCGATTTCATGAGGCGGCGCGCCTGCTCGAGGGTTCGCGCAGAGGTCGCGAACCCGGGCATCGTGACGGCCAGGATGTTCTTGCGCGGCGTGCCGAGCCGGTCCATCGCGCGCGCGCATACGAGCAGCGCGTGCGTCGAGTCGATTCCACCTGAGACGCCGATCACTACGCGATCGAGGCCGGTCGAGCGGATACGCGTGGCGAGGCCCTGCACCTGGATGTCGAAGACTTCGGCGCATCGCTCGTCGCGCGTCGCAGGATCCGAAGGCACGTAAGGGAAGCGTTCGTAGCGCCGATTCGGCAGCAGCTTGCCGCGTCGCGGCAGCTCCGCGGAAAATGAAATCCGCCGGAAGCGCCGAACGCGTTCGTGCTCGCGCTGCGCCGTGTCGCCGAACGTGTTCTGACGCATCCGCTCCTGCGACAATCGTTCGAGATCGATCTCTGCGCAGACCACTTGCGCCTGATCCTTGAAGCGCTCCGACTCGGCGACGATATTGCCGTTCTCGGCGATCAGCGCGTGACCGTCCCATGCGAGATCGGTCGTCGACTCGCCGACACCGGCCGCCGAGTACGCATACGCGGCGAGGCATCGCGCGGACTGACTCGCGACCAACGCGCGGCGGTAATCAGCCTTGCCAACCGTGATGTTCGACGCCGACAGGTTCAGCAGCACTGTTGCGCCGGCGAGCGCCGCGTACGACGACTGCGAAATCGGCACCCACAGGTCCTCGCAAATCTCGGCGTGAAACGTGAGCAGCGGCTGCTCTTCGTGCTGGAAGATAAGACTGTTGCCGAACGGCACGCCGCGATTGCCTGCGAGATCGATCTCGTCGCGCGTCGCCGCGTCGGCCGAGGTGAATTGGCGCGGCTCGTAAAATTCGCGGTAGTTCGGGAGATTGGTCTTCGGCACGACGCCAAGAATCTTCCCGCGATGAATCACGACGGCGCAGTTATATAGATGATGGTCGAGCTGGAGCGGCGCGCCGACCACGCTGACAATCGACAGCTTGGCGGTCGCTTCGAGTACGGCGGCGATAGCGTCGAGGCAGGCGTCGAGCAGCGCGCGTTGCTGAAACAGGTCGTCGCAGGAATACGCCGTCAGGCCCAATTCAGGGAATAGCGCGAGCACCGCCTTGCGCTCGGCGGCCTCGCGGATCAGCGCGATGGTCTGCTCACTATTGTAGGCGGGATCGGCGACGCGAACGGTCGGCACGCCAACCGCGATTCGCACGAAATCGTGGTTGTAAAGATTGAAAAAGTTGCCGTTCCTCGTCACGCCGGTCGCCCTACTACCCAAGACTGTGCCGATTGTAGACGGGCGGTACAAGATTGCCCGATCGCCCTTCGCTGGCCGATTCGGGCTCTATTCCTCCTGCTTCTCGACGAACGCCCGCAGGCGGCTTATCGCCGCGTCCCAGTCATGGGAAATCTGATCGAGGTAGCGGCGCGCTTCTGAGAGCCGCTTCGTCTCGAGCTCCCAGATGCTTTCGCGGCCGACGCGCGAGCTGCGCGCGAGCCCGGCCTGCCGGAGGGCATGCAGATGTTTCGTGACTGCTTGGCGCGAAACCGCGGCGCCGTCGGCCAATTGCACGATCGACAGCGGCCCGTCGCCGCATAGCCGGGCGACGATGTGCAATCGGGTATCGTCGCCGAGGGCGGCGAAGATAGGCGCGGCTTCGGCGAGTTTCGCGGCGGTGGAGGCGAGCGTTCGCATCACGTTCAGGCCGCCATCGCGAGATTTTCCATCCGCCCGATTTTCTTCTCGACTGGATCAGTCCAGGTTCCCATGCGCAACCTCCGAGTTGCTCTTAAGGTAGTCTTGCCTGCGGCTACCTGCAACCGGCTGGTTGCATACAGGGAATAGCGGGTGTCGCAGAAATAGTCGGCAATTCCCAATTTATGTTGTTTTTCCAGACGCTTACGCCTGAATTCGAATGATTCCTGCTCGTTGAACAAATTGTTCAATCGAACGTAACGCCTATTTCTATGAAGGGGTCAAAGAACAGGAGAAACGAAGATGCTGTCCACTCTTTATCACGAAAACTTTGCCCCGCTTGACGGCAAGCAAACGGCCAAAGACCTCAAGGCCCGGCTCGGCGACCAACTCGACGAGATCGCGGTGTTCGCACTGGTGGCCGTCGCCGTCTTCTACATCGCAGCCGCAAGCTGCTGGTTCATTTTGTAAAGGCGTCAATCCCCCGAGCGCGCCCTGGCGGGGAGTTTCTGTGATGAACGGAGCCCCCGCCAGGAAAATTAAAAAGCGAACGGGGAATTAAAGAGTTCCGAGTCCCGCACCCGCCGATGCGTTCCCAAGGGGGGCACGCATCGGCGGGTGTTCTTTTGCGTGCTCAAAAGTACCCTCGTCCGCCTTGTCCGGCGCGTCGATCACTGCGATAAGAGTGAGGCGACACCGGCCTCCGCGCCGGTCTGCAGCGCCGTCGAAGGAGGACTCGCGATGTCAGCAAACTCGGCCGAGAACGGAAACGGAACACGGCGCGTCGTACCCGCGAAATTCGCGCACGCCGTACTCGCCACCAAGCAATTCCAGCCGATGGTCGATTGGTACACGACCGTGCTGCAGGCCGAGGTCGTACACAGCAACGGCATGCTCGCATTCATGACCTACGACGACGAGCATCACCGCATCGCGATCGCGGCCGTTCCCGGACTCGAAGACCGGCCGTGCCATGCGGCGGGACTGGACCATCTCGCATACACCTACGCCAATCTCGGCGACCTCGTTTTTACATACGAACGGCTCAAAAAGGCCGGCATCCTTCCGGTCGTGACGATCAATCACGGCCCGACCACCTCGATGTACTATCGCGATCCCGACGGCAACCGCGTCGAGCTGCAAATCGACAATTTCGATACGGTCGAGGAGCTGAAGGGATTTTTCCAGAGCGACGCGATGCAAAAAAATCCGATCGGCGTGAACTTCAACCCCGACCAACTGGCGCGCGACTTTCACGCCGGCGTGCCCGAGGCGGACCTCAAGAAATACGACGCTACCAAGGGACTCGACCCCGCCACGATGCGGCGGCTGATGGGCGCCAATCACTGATTCAAAAGTTGGAGTCGAATGAAACTTGCGACTTTTTCTCACGGCGGCTCGACGCGAATCGGCGTCGTGGTCGAGAACTTTATCGTTGACCTTTCGGCGGCCGAGCCCGAGTTGCCGCGCGAGATGATCAGGTTCCTGATGGAGGGACCTTTCGCGATCGATCGCGCTGCTGCCGCGGCGAAGAAGGCGGCGAATCGAATCCCGCTCGACAGCGTCAAGCTCGAAGCGCCAATCGCGCGCCCGCCCGAGTTTCTCGCCATCGGGCTCAACTACGCGGACCACGTCGAAGAAACGAAGATGAAGCGGCCCGAGTTTCCGATGTTCTTCAACAAGCAATCGAGCTGCGTGACCGGACCCGGCGACCCGATTCATTTGCCGCGCGCGTCGTCGGCGCTGGACTACGAGGGCGAGCTAGGTTTCATAATCGGCCGGCGATGCCGTCACGTACCGCGCGGCCGCGCGCATGAGGTAATCGCGGGTTACGTGATCGTCGACGACGTCAGCGTTCGCGACTGGCAGCGGCGCGCGCCGACGATGACGCTGGGCAAGTCGTTCGACACGCACGGGCCGGTGGGGCCATGGATCGTCACGCCGGACGAGATTGGCGACCCGCACAACCTTGACCTCAAGACGTTCGTCAACGGCGAGCAGCGGCAGCATTCGAACACCAAGAACCTGATCTTCGACTGTTTTGCGCAAGTCGAGACGCTCTCGACGGTCTTCACGCTGCTGCCGGGAACGATCATCTCGACCGGCACGCCGGGCGGCGTCGCAGCCGCGATGAACCCGCCCAAATGGCTCAAGGCGGGCGACGTGGTTCGAATCGAGATCGAGAAAATCGGCACGCTGGAAAATAAGGTCATAGCGGAGCCGACCAGCACCGATTTAATTTAGGTTGCGACCAGCGGCGGCGCTGATAAGCCGCCACGGTTTTGTCGCCACGCCAAAATCCGGTCGCTCGCGCGAGGCATAGCGATTTTAACGCTGCGAGAGACGCTTGCTGAAGCCTTGAAGTAGTCAGGCTCGGCAATCGACGGATTGAGCACGCGCCCATCTCTGATAGCTGAGGCATAGAGTAAGTAGCGTCCGCGACAACATTACGCCAGCGTTGTTGCATAAACTCTACAATTTGTAGCCTTCGGTTGACTGAAGCTGAGCGCACGCCTGATATTAGCGGCGCTATTGAGCCGACAGCTCATGGCACATCGATTGCTCTCACATCTAACCAGGGAGAGGCGGTTCGGACGGGCGGGAGGTTAGCTGTCAACGCACTTTGGGGAGGGCGCGAAGATGCTGCCAACGATATCGAGTGGGCTCCGCTCGTCGGAACATGAGATAAACCAGGCAAGAGCCTCGCACCCTGGTAAACTGAGCCGCCTCCTCCTGAAACTTCGGCCGACCTGGCACGCGGATTACTTTTGCCAGAAGCCGCGCCGGTCGATCGATCGAGACCTGCAAGAGCAGTGGCCGGTAGATTACTCGCAGTAGAGTGATCGGACCGCCGCTCTTCGCCTTCCTTCATTTCAGTCAGCTGAGATAGCCGTCGTCCGGATCCCGGAATTCGAGGGCTGTCGCTCGCCGCGACCTTTGTTGCTATACGAGGTTGAATCTCGCGACGGGCCGACAAGCCTCAAGCAACAAATCCGGGAGAATCGAATGAAAATCTACGACTATAAGCTCGCGCCCAATCCACGGCGGGTGCGAATCTTTCTCGCCGAAAAAGGCCTCAACGTTCCGCTCGAAGAGGTCGACATCTTCAAGGGAATCAACCGCCAGCCCGAGTTTCTTAAGAAGAATTCGCTCGGCGGGATTCCCGTGCTCGAACTCGACGACGGCCGCTATTTGGCCGAGAGCGTCGCGATCTGCCGCTACTTCGAACTGCTCCATCCCGAGCCGGCGCTGTTCGGCAAGGGCGCATTCGAGCAGGCGAACGTCGAGATGTGGAATCGGCGGATGGAGCTGGCGCTGTTTGTGCCGGTCGGGATGGTATGGGGACATTCGCACGAGCTGACCCGCGCGCGAATCAAGCAGATTCCTGAAATGGGCGAGCAGTCGCGCAAAGTCGTCGAGCAGCGCTACCAATGGCTCGATCGCGAGCTCGAGGGCAAACAGTTCATCGCGGGCGACAAGTACTCGATCGCGGACATCACCGCGATGGTCGTCGTCGACTTCGCGAAGTTCAACAATATTTCGATTCAGCCGGAGCAGAAGAATCTCGCCCGATGGCATCAAGCGGTGTCATCGCGGCCAAGCGCGACAGCATAGCGATGGTCGCTCGGAGGCGAGGTCAGTCGGCGCGGATGATGTGGCAGGTCGGCGCGATGCCCATCCGCTCGTAATAGCGCTGGTGATACTCCTCGGCGCGGTAAAACTCCGCGGCTGGCGCAATCTGCGTGACGACAGGCCGCCCGAGCTTGCCGGATTCGTCGAGCCGTCGCTTCGACTCTTCGGCAACCTTGCGCTCGTGCTCGTCGGAATAAAAAATTATCGATCGGTATTGAGTGCCGACATCCGGACCCTGGCGATTGAGCGTGGTCGGGTCGTGAATCTGCCAGAAGACTTCAAGCAACTGCTCGAACGATACGCGCGCGGGGTCATACTCGACCTGCACAACTTCGGCGTGCCCGGTCTTGCCGCCGCACACGGTTCGATAGCTGGGCTTGGGGACGGTGCCGCCCGCATATCCTACGGCTACATCGACAACGCCGTCGATCGCGCGAAACGCCGATTCGACACCCCAGAAGCATCCCGCGCCAAATGCCGCAAATTTATTCAGGTTCGCCATTTGCCTACTTAACGATGACTGGCGGCGCGAATCAATCCTCGCGCAGCCTGTGCGACAATCGAAAGCTGTGCCATTATTCAAGCGATATGACAAGTATCATGGCGGGCAATATGCGGCGCGCGGTACTACTCGTGGGCGCTTTAGTTTACCTGTGTAACCCTGTTTCCGCTCGCGGCGGCGAAATTAAGATCGCAGCGGCGTCTGATTTGACGTTCGCATTCAAGGACGTTGCCGCGCAATTCGAAAAGCAAACCGGCGACAGCATCAAGCTCACGTACGGATCGTCGGGGAACTTTTTCGCGCAGATTCAAAATGGCGCGCCGTTCGACCTGTTCTTTTCCGCCGACGTCGGCTATCCCCGAAAACTCGAAGCCGCGGGCCTGACAGAGCCCGGCACTATCTACGAATATGCGAGCGGCAAACTCGTGATGTGGGTGCCTAACGCGTCAAAGTTGGACCTGAGCCGCGGCCTTGCGACGCTGCTCGATCCGGGTATCAGGAAGATCGCGATCGCCAATCCGCTGCACGCGCCGTACGGAGTCGCGGCGGTGGCGGCGATGCGACACGCAGGAGTTTACGACAACGTCGATAGCAAGCTCGTGCTCGGTGAAAATATTTCGCAGACCGCGCAGTTCGTCCAATCGGGCAACGCCGATGTCGGCCTGCTTGCGCTGTCGCTCGCGGTCGCGCCCGCGATGAAGGACAAGGGCCGCTTCGTCGAAATCCCGTCGACGGACTATCCGCCGATCATACAGGCCGCGGTGATTCTAAAATCCTCGCGCAACAAGGAGCTGGCGAACCAGTTTCTGAAATTCCTCAAGCACCCTGAGACCGTCGCGCTGATGGCGCGATACGGCTTTGCGATTCCCAGGGACGTCGCGGCGGCGCATGGCGAAAACGAGATGGCTGCGCCACACTGATCCTCGATGGACTGGAGTTCGATTTTCCTGACGCTACGGCTGGCGCTGGTCGTGTGCGCAATTTTGCTGATAATCGGCACGCCGATCGCGCTTTGGCTCAGCTTCACGCGCTGGCGATGGAAATTTTTTGTCGAATCAGTCGTCGCGCTGCCGCTGGTGTTGCCGCCGACCGTGCTCGGATTCTACGTGCTGGTCGCGATGGGTTCGCGCAGCCCTCTGGGCCGCTGGTTTGAGTCGTTCACCGGGCACGGGTTGCCGTTCACCTTCGAGGGTCTGGCGATCGCGTCGGTCATCTACAGTTTGCCATTCGCCGTGCAGCCGATGGCGTCGGCGTTCTCGCAGGTCGATCGCAACCTGATCAACGCGTCGTCGACACTCGGCGCGTCGCGGATGCGCACCTTCTTCCGCGTCGTGCTGCCGCTATCGGTTGGCGGCGTCGTCACCGGCTTCGTGCTCAGCTTTGCGCATACGCTGGGCGAGTTCGGCGTGGTGCTGATGGTCGGCGGAAATATTCCGGGCGTGACGCGAACGATCTCGATCGCAATTTACGATCAGGCGCAGGCGCTCGACTATGCGGGCGCCAACCGCATGGCCCTGCTGCTGCTGGCGTTTGCGTTCGTCACGCTTTCGATCACGTATTCGCTCAACCGCCGGGTCTTTGCGGTCTGGCCGATGCATCGTTAGCGCCTCAAACCATGGACTCCGGCAAGCGCTTATCGGTGCATATCACGCATCACAGTTCGAACAGTTTCGCGCTGGACGTCGCGTTCGATGCGGCGCCCGGTTTCACGATGGTCCTGGGACCGTCGGGCGGCGGCAAGACGACGCTGCTGAATTGCGTCGCGGGACTCACGCGGCCGGTCGCGGGCCGGATAGGGCTCGGTGAGCGGGTGCTGTTCGATTCGGACGAGCGCATCGACGTGCCGGTGGCGGAGCGGAGATTAGGGTACGTCTTTCAGAATCTCGCGCTTTTTCCTCACATGACCGTCGCGCAAAACGTTCAATACGGAATCGTGAATCTGCCGGCCGACGAACGGCGCGCGCGGATGATGACGATGCTCGAGTCGTTTCGAATCGCGCATTTGAGTGCGCGCAAGCCCGGCGGGATTTCCGGCGGTGAACGTCAGCGGGTCGCGCTGGCACGCTCGCTTGTGACGAAGCCCGATGCGCTGCTGCTCGACGAGCCGCTGACGGCGCTTGACCGCGCGACCAAATGGAAAATCCTCGACGACCTGCGCGCGTGGAATGCCGCGCACGAGATTCCAATCCTCTATGTAACCCATTCGCCTGAAGAAGCGTTCGCATTGGGAGAGCGGGTGGTGGTCCTTGAAGGAGGCCGCATCCTGGCGCAGGGGATGCCGCAGTTTGTCCTCACTACACCGCGCCACGAAACGATCGCGCAGGTAGTCGGCTTCGAAAATGTGTTTGACGCAACCGTAAAATCAATCGCCGACACCCAGGGCACGATGCTCTGTCAGATCGACGGCAGCGCGACTCTACTTGAAGTCCCGATGGGCCACGCTGAGGTGGGCGCCCGGATAAGAATTGCGATCCGCGCCGGCGACGTGATCGTAGCGAGCGAGCAGCCGCACAATCTGAGCGCGCGCAACTCGCTCCCGGGAAGAATCGAATCGATCCGCCGCGAAGGCGTAAGGGTAGTGGCAATGATAGAAGCGGGCGCAATGTTCGAGGCCCATCTGACGCCGGCCGCAATCGATTCGTTGCGACTTGAAGCCGGCAAGCAAATTTGGATCGTGATCAAAACCTACTCGTGCAACCTGGTGGAGCGCTCAACTCGATAGGCGCTTAGGTCTCGCGGCGCGGAACGAGAAAGGCTCGCGATTGTTCCGCCGGGCACAAATTTCGTATGGCCTCCAGCCGGGGCCGGTGTCAGGTTCGGGGCACTACTCAGCGGAGGACTTGTCGCGATGAAAGCACTGATGATGTTTGTCGTTGCGATCGCAATCTCTGCGTATGCCGTTCGGGCGAACGCGCAGATGAGCGATTACGGCAGTGCCGCCACAGATGCCGCCAAGCAGCAGGCCCAGCAAGCGGGACAGAACGCAGCCAATAGCGCGATGGGTTCGATGGGACTCGCGCCGGCCGCCTCTCCCGCCGCTGCAGCTTCGCCCGCAAGCGCCGACGCTGCAGCGGCAGCTCCGGCAGCAGCTGCACCGGCAGCCGCGGCAGCCGCAGCCCCTGCGGATGCGAGCGCGCCCGCCGGCGGCGCAGCGCCACCCCCTGCGCCCAGCAACTGACGCGCCAGATTTCGCGCGGATTCATCTATACAGGCAAGGCGACAAGTCGCGAGGCATAGTTGCGTCCTCGCGCGGTTACATGCAGTTGACCAGCGCGACATCGGCGCCGACTCCCTTGAGCCTAACGCTGCCGGCCTTAGGATTCGCGGTAATGCATGCGTTGGCGTTTTCGGTCGTGTCGCGACACTGGCAGAAGCTAGAGGTCCTGACGCATGAGTTGCTGAACGTCCCCGCGCCGTCGGATAGGGCTACCCTTCCTTTGCATCCGTTGTAGATAGGGCCGGGATTTATGTCGCCTACTGTCTGCAAGGGGATCTTGTAGCGCAACTTAAAGGCCGCTAGGTCCGCTACCCACTGCACCGGGCTACTTGAAACGGTTGCTACCTTGCTTCCGGTCGAGCCCTTTGGATAGGCCCACGCTTGCGTTGCCAGGTTAGGATAGTTCGCGGGACCATTGTAGGTGTAGTCGTTCCTGACAGCGACTCCCATGTTCGAGGGCGGTGTCCAAGTCCAGGAACCCAGGTTCGCGTAAAACGCCATCAGGTAATCGCCGACTTCATTCGTCGCGACTGCCTTTGCCGTCAATACGGTGCCGATACCGCCGTTGCCGGAAGCCGCATCTACCGCCGACACATTGGAGATTACATAGGTCCTGATGTCATAGGGTAAAGGGGTGAACCAACGAAATCTGTAAGGTGGATGTTCCTTAGCCTGGAAGGTACGGTAAAACAGGACCTGACATAGTCCATCTGAGTCGGCCTCAGAATTCTGGATAAGTGTCCAGCGGTAATCCGGCATGACCCAAGCACAGGCGGATGAACTTCCCAGAACAAGCTGGACCACGCCGAACAGGTTCTGCAACGCGGGTGGATTAACCTTTGCAAGGGCTGAGAACTGTACCGATGCTGCGCTGCCTTTGCCGGACCAGGTCGCAACCAGCGAATCGGTACCATTGAAGGACGCGCCGCCGATGAACTGCGCATGCGCGGGCGCGGAATTCAACACGAGCAGTAAGGCTACTCCTGCCAATACTGGTAGTCTCACTAGTTTGTAGGAATCTCCTCATTGTAGACGCTGTTCCACGTAGCGTAGGCTGCCGCCGAGTTGCCCGGATTTATGTAACACACATAGCCAGTATAGACCTTGGGTGCGGGATCGCCGTTAGCGACCATCTGCACCTGAAAATTAGTGCAGCCTCCGGATGGGACCTGGACCGGAGCGGTCTGCGCCTTAGCCGAAGGCCAGTCGCCCGACGTATTACATCGAAAGACCGCAAGCGTGGTAATCGCATCATGGTTGCAAAACTGAATCGCGCCCGACTGGATCTGATAGTAGCTGGCAACGCCATTACCCTCCGGCCCAAAGAAGCCGCCATTGTCGCCGAAGACTCCGGTCTCAGTGTTAGCTGGGAGATACAAGGCTTGCACAGAACTCTCTCTACCCGGGTGATCGCCTACGCTGGTGCCGGCTCCTTGAATTGTCGGAGCAAGCTGCTGGATGCCGGAGCGCGATAGGTATACCCACTTATCGAGGGACTCGTCGTATTGAAATAAAATGCTTTCAGACGCGTTCGGGAACGAGACCGGAACGAGGCGTCTAATCGAGTTTGCGCTCAGGTTTTGGAACTGAAAGATACTAGCCCAGATTGGCACGTGACCACCGACAGAATCCTGCGTTAGTCGAACAGTAAAGAACTGTCCTTCGTTGCCCGACGGCATCGTGATCTCCTGGGGGCCAGTCAGGGTGACCGTTCCTACGCTAAATCCTATAGGACTGCATAGCCAGCTGTTTGAAGCCAATGTGCAAGCTTCAGTCCGTCGACCGGTATTCAAAATTGCCGGCGAGGCGCTGCTTATAGAACTCACTCGCTGGGTCGCGCATCCACTGAGCGACGCCACAAGAAGAGTGACCAGGCTGATGATGCGGGTGCGGGTCATGGGAGTGGTCCGCGTCCCGACATTTGCTGCGCATCGTCGAACCATCCCAGCCATTTGTTCACAGTATCCCGGAGATTAGGAAGATCCAGTTTGTAGACTCTTTCGCGGCCCTGTCTCTTCACTCGCAACAGTTTTGCGTGTTCGAGGATGCGCAAATGGCGCGTGGTGGTCGGCCATGAGCATGAAAAACGCTCGGCGATCGCACCCGCCGTCATTTCTCCTCCGCGGAAGCGCAGTACCAACAGAATCTGGCGGCGCTGGGCGTGCGCGAGCGCATTGAAGATCGTCTCTGTCTGACGGATCTCCGAGATCGCGCGCGACTTCACAGCGCAAGCACGTCATAGTGTGGGAATTCAGTGGCCGGATGCCCGTCGCGCGCCTCGCACATTTGTTCCATCGGCTCCCATAGCGCGAGTACTTCGGGATGCTGATGCGCCACCTCCACGCCACGGTCCTGCCATGCGAATATCTCGACAAAGCATGAGGTGGTGTCAGTGTCCCGTCGCTGCAGAACCATCCGGGGCTGCTCGCGGACAAGACCGAGTTTCCGGAGCGTCGGCCAGTGACGCGCGAGCAACGCGATGAATTCTTTCTCGCGGTTGGCCTTTACGCGGTAGGTGCAGACGACAACCTGTTCTTTTGTTTTCGCCATAGGCCGGATACTTAGCACCTGTGCTAAATGACGATCAAGATTCGTCTCATTCCGTAGATAGTGGAACCTGGTGCCCCCTGCGGGATTCGAACCCACGGCCCCAGGATTAGGAATCCTGTGCTCTATCCATCTGAGCTAAGGGGGCTCCCGGACAAGAGAGAAACTTACGCCGTTGCACGACGCGGACCAAGAGTGCGAGTCGTTAGATGCGAATGCGAAGCGCCGCGCGGGCGTCCTTACTCCAGCTTCCGCCTACTCCAGTTTCGTGGTCGTCTTGCTCTGGCCTTGCAGCGCGTAGTGCATCGCGTAGTCGGGGTCGCCGCCGGCCTGCACCCACAGCGCTAGGTCGGCTAGCGTGGGATCTTCGCGGGCAAGCGCCATCTCGCGCAGGATGCCGACCGTGGCCGCGCGTTCATCCTCGAGCTCTACGCGCTTGATGCTCAATTCTCCAGCCTGCTCCTTCTCCATCTGCGCCTGCGCGCGGATCAGATCGACGTTGGCAGTATTCAGCTCGCGACTCGACTGCGTACTCATGTAGCCGGTCGCCGCACTGCCGGCCGTGCCGGCGAGCGATGCCGCCCCCTCGACGCCGGGTGCCGCAAGCGCCGCGCATCCGGAAACGAGCCTCGCCATTACGACAACGGCCAGGATTCTTACTGGAATGTTACGACCGGTTTGATGTGCCACCTGTTCGCCGCTCCCCGCGGGCTTGCACATATATACGTTGGTATTCATGGTCGGATGCGTCACTTCTGACAACCACAAAGATCTAAACGCGCAGTTCCTCTTAAATCTGTGGGATTTCGCGCGGGTGCGCGCTGTTGTACAAATCATTAGCCGGGTCTGATTTCGTTGAACGCTTGACCATCGATCGGGTCGCGGCAGGAAGTATCACATGGCAGATGACAAAAATTCTCTCAGATCAAATAGCAGCGTGCTGGTTGACGGGCCGTCGCGGGCGCCGGCGCGCGCGATGCTTAAAGCCGTAGGATTTACGGACGAAGATTTGAGCAAGCCGCTGATCGCGGTCGCGCACACCTGGATCGAGATCATGCCCTGCACTGCTCATCTGCGGGATCTGGCCGAGCATGTTAAGCGCGGGATTCGCGCGGCCGGAGGCACTCCGGTCGAGTTCAACACCATTGCCGTCTGCGACGGAATCTCGATGGGCACGCATGGGATGCGCGCTTCCTTGATCAGCCGTGAAGTTATCGCCGACTCGATCGAGCTCACCGTGCGCGGGCATCTGTTTGACGGCGTCGTCGCGATGTCGGGATGCGACAAGACGATTCCGGCAACCGTCATGGCGTTGCAGCGGCTCGACCTGCCTTCGCTGATGATTTACGGCGGATCGATTCAGCCGGGGCGCTTCGGCGATCAGCAAGTATCGATTCAGGACGTGTTCGAAGCGGTCGGCGCGCATTCGGCAGGCAAGATGAAGCTCGAAGACCTGAAAGCGCTCGAAGATGTCGCGTGTCCGGGCGTCGGCGCGTGCGGCGGCCAGTTCACCGCCAACACGATGGCGACGGCAACTGAGCTGCTGGGAATTTCGCCGATGGGCTCGAACAGCATTCCCGCGACGGATCCGAAAAAGCCGGAGAGCGCGTTCCAGGCCGGGCGGCTGGCGGTCGACTTGCTCAAGCGCAAGCTGAAGCCGAGCCAGATCATCACGAAGAAGGCGATCGAGAACGCGATCGCGTCGGTCGCGATGACTGGCGGCTCGACCAACGCGGTGCTGCACCTGCTCGCGATCGCGCACGAGGCGGGAATCGCGCTCGATATCGACGACTTCGACCGGATCAGCTCGCGCACGCCGCTGCTCGCAGACCTCAAGCCGGGCGGAAAATATCTGGCGACCGAGATGTACAAGGCGGGCGGCATTCCGCTGATCGCCAAACGCCTGAAGGAAGCCGGGCTGCTCCATGAAAACGAAATGACCGTGACCGGTCGAACGATTGGCGTCGAGGCTGACGCCGCGCACGAGACGGCCGGGCAGGACGTAGTGCATTCCGTCGCGCATCCAATCAAGGAGACCGGCGGGCTGGTGATTTTGAAGGGCAACCTCGCGCCCGAAGGATGCGTGGTGAAGGTCGCCGGTCACGAGCGCATGACGCATCGCGGACCCGCGCGCGTGTTCGATTGCGAAGACGATGCGTTCAAGGCGGTGTCGGCGCAGAAGATCAAATCAGGCGACGTCGTCGTCATTCGCTACGAAGGGCCGCGCGGCGCACCGGGAATGCCGGAGATGCTCGGCATCACGGCAGCGCTGACGGGACAGGGCCTCGGAGAAACCGTCGCTCTGCTGACTGACGGACGATTCTCGGGCGCCACGCACGGTTTGATGGCCGGGCACGTCGCGCCGGAAGCGGCGGTCGGAGGTCCGATCGCGGCGCTTCGCGAAGGCGACGTAATAACTTTTGATATCGCCAAGCGCAGGCTCGATGTCGCGATGACCGACGAGGAAATTAAAGCCCGCCTGAAAAACTGGAAAGCGCCTGAACCTCATTATAAGAGCGGCGTGATGGCCAAGTACGCGAATTCAGTATCTTCGTCATCGCGCGGCGCCGTAACAAATTGAGGGAGTCAGCGGAAACAGCATCGCTCGCCGCGTGCGCGATGCTCGCCTTGGCGATCACGCTGTGCACGCGCCCGGCACGCGCGCAGGACGACTGGCAGGTCCTCGAGCGTCACAGCAGCACGCCGTCGTCGGCTGCTCCCCGCACCTCAGGCGCGACTGCTGCCGGCGCGGCGGCTGACGGCACCATCAACGCTTGCGGCGAAGACGCCAAGATGCCCGGCGAGCCTTACAAGAACATCGTCGCGCAGCTCAACGATATGTGGGGAACAAATTTTCACGTCTACGAATCACTCAAGCCCGGCTCGCCGCATGCCCGCGACGGCGGTTGCCTCTTTTACAATCAGCAGTTCCTCAACAGCCTCTTTCAGCAGTGGATGAGAATCGACGATCCCGACGCCGTTCGCCCGATGCTGTATGCGATTTTCGCGCACGAAGTCGGCCATCTCGCGCACGGGGATTTCGATCCGAACAGCGAGAATGTTCCGGTGAAGAACAAGGAGCTGGCGGCCGACCAATTCGCCGGCTACTCGCTCGAGCGGATGGGGATGCGGCGCCTCGACCCGGTCGAAGTGACGCGCTACTACCAGCTCACGGGCGACGACTTCGTTGGTGCCTCGTCGGGCCATGGCAACGGCGAAGAGCGGACGACGGCGTTTCAGGACGGATGGCATCGAGCGGAAATCGGATTGCCCGAACAAGGCACGCAACCTGCCGGCGGACTCGGCGAGCCGTAAGATTCATCAGCCCGGATTTTTGGATATGAGTGCAACTATTTCTAATTCATCGGAGGCCACCGCCGCCGCGCTTCGCGCCGCTTCTGACGCGATCGACGCGCACGCTCTAGGCTTCCACTACGGTGAGCGCGAGGCCCTCGCCAACGTGAGTTTTTCGATCGCGCGCGGCGAAATCTTCGGCTTCCTCGGCCCCAACGGCGGCGGCAAAACTACGCTCTTCAAGTTGCTATCTACTCTGGCGCCGATTCAGTCGGGAAGCGCGCGGCTGTTCGGTCACGACTTGGCCGGCGAAACCGGTGCGGTGCGGCGGCGTCTCGGTGTCGTATTTCAGCATCCGAGTCTCGACGGCAAGCTGACGGTCAGCGAAAACCTCGCCGCTCACGGTCATCTGTACGGGATCACTGGCGCGCGGTTGCGCGAGCGAAGCGCCGCGATGCTTGAGCGGCTCGGTCTGGCGGCGCGCGACCGTGACCGTGTCGAAACCTTGTCGGGCGGACTGCAGCGTCGAGTCGAGTTGGCGAAGGCTCTTCTGCACGAGCCGGCGCTGTTGCTGCTCGACGAGCCCAGCACCGGGCTTGATCCGGCGGCGCGCCGCGAGTTTTGGAATTACCTCGAGCATCTGCGCGACAACGACAACGTGACCGTCGTGCTGACGACGCACTACATGGAAGAGGCCGAACGATGCGATCGTATCGGGATCATGCATCAAGGAAAACTGGTGGCGATCGCCCCGCCTGATGAACTCAAGTCCGAAGTCGGCGGCGATGTGATCGTGATCAAAACGGAAGAGCCGGAAACCCTGCAGCGGAAAATACTCGCGCGCTTCAAGCTCAAGAGCCAGTTGGTTGATCGCGCGATTCGGATCGAAAAGTTGCGCGCGCACGAACTGGTCCGCGACCTGATCGACGCGTTCGGCGAGGAGATAGAGTCGGTGTCGTTCGGCAAGCCGACGCTCGAGGACGTATTCGTTCATCTGACCGGACATCAGTTTTTCGCGAACACTGCGGATACGGAGTAGGTGGCGATGGGCGAGATTTTCATTCAGGCCGAAACGCTCTGGTATCGCGAGGTCGTGCGGTTCATCCGCCAACCGATCCGCGTGGTCAGCGCGATTGCGACGCCGCTGGTTTTCTGGCTGCTGCTCGGCGCTGGCCTGCAAGCGTCGTTCAAGCCGAGCGGAATGCCGCCGGGCCTCGACTACGTGCAGTACTTCTATCCCGGCGTGATCGTGCTGATGCTGCTGTTCACTGCAATCTTCGCGACCGCCTCGACCGTAGACGATCGACGACAGGGATTTCTGCAGGGCGTGCTGGTCGCGCCAATCTCGCGCGCGACGATCGTGCTGGGACAGGCGACCGGCTGCACGACGCTTTCGCTAATGCAGGGCGCTATCTTCCTCGCGATGGCGCCGCTGGCGGGAATCCATCTCAGCTTCGGCGCGATCGTCGTGTCGCTCGCGATGATGGGGCTGATAGCGTTCGCGATGACCAGCATCGGACTCGCGATGGCATGGCGAACCGAGTCGACACAGGGCTTCCACGCCTTCATGAACATGCTGCTGCTGCCAATCTGGATGCTGTCGGGCGCGGTGTTCCCCGTAGTCGGCGCGCCGGGATGGTTTCAATGGACGACGCGGCTGAATCCGCTGACCTACGCGGTGGACGCATTGCGGCGCGGGCTCTATCTCGCGGAGCCGGCATCGAGCGGCGCGACAATGCCGATGGCGTCGTCGGTGGCGATCGCGATCGCCTTCGCCGCGTTCGCGTTCATCCTGGCCACCCGCGTCGCCCGCACCGCGTCGACGATTTGATTTAGCGCGGCGGCATTCGCAGCGCGCCGTCGAGGCGGATCGTTTCGCCGTTTAGCATTTCGTTCTCGACGATGTGGCGCGCGAGCGCCGCGTATTCCGAGGGTTTGCCCAGCCGCTGCGGGAACGGAATCTGCGCGGCCAGCGCTTTGCGATTCGGCTCGGGCAATCCCGCCAGCATCGGCGTCTCGAAAGTTCCCGGCGCGATCGTGCAGATGCGGATGCCGAGCGACGCAAGGTCGCGCGCAATTGGCAGCGTCATCGATACGACGCCGCCCTTCGACGCCGAATAGGCGACCTGCCCGATCTGTCCGTCGAACGCGGCGACCGACGCCGTGTTTATGATGACGCCGCGCTCGCCGTCGGCGCCCGGCTGATTCTTCGCCATCTGTGACGCCGCTAGCCGGGTCACGTTGAAAGTGCCGATGAGATTCACCGAGATCACTTTGCTGAACAGGTCGAGCGAGTGCGGGCCGTCTTTCGTAACGGTGCGCATCGCGCGGCCGATGCCGGCGCAGTTCACTGCGATCTGAATCGAGGAGAACTTCGCGACCGTTTTTGCGATCGCTTCAGTGACCTGGTCGGCAGAGGCGACGTCGGCCTCGACGAAGATCGCATTCGCGCCGAGCGACTCGGCGACTTTGGCCCCGGGCGACGACGGCAAATCAAGAATCGCGACCTTCGCGCCGCTTGCCGCGAATTCGCGCACCGTTGCCTCGCCTAGTCCGGAGCCACCACCGGTCACTAGCGCGACCGCATTTTTGAGATTCATATTGACCTCACGGAAATTAATCCTGCGAACGCGAAGAGGTTAGGATTGCATGCGCGAATATGCAACTCGCCGGAATGCTTACGGCGAGGCTTCTTGTTGAGCTGGCGCCGAATGCGGCGCTTCAAGCAATCTGCGGGCAATGGCAACGGCGTCGGTCGAGCCGGCCAGTTCTAGGATGTCGCCTGAGCGCAGGATTTCCTCACCGGTCGGGACAATCACTTCGGAGTCGCCGCGGCCGATTGCTACCACTACGGCGCCGCACTTGCT
>Ga0210383_10000039_pt1 | contig 143874 bp, 92 predicted proteins | sample IncBWC14OmetaG_FD_160072 | JGI IMG/M metagenome (GOLD analysis project Ga0210383, IMG submission 160072) | Forest soil microbial communities from Barre Woods Harvard Forest LTER site, Petersham, Massachusetts, United States - Inc-BW-C-14-O ...
CCCTAGACCACTCGGCGGAGGTCAGCGCGTCGTGAATTTTTCTGGGACCACCATCTTGAAACGGGGAATTGCCCTCATTTGTGTTTACGGAATGCTGACTGGGCCGATGCAAGGTCAGGATGCAACGGCCCGGCTCGGTGCAACCGCGCAGACCGCAACTCCGCAGGCCGCGACTGCCTCTCGCTTTGACATGCCGAAATCGCACAACCCGCTGAATGCCTACTCGCCGGATTATGTCCCCGCGCCAGTGCTGGCAAACTCAACTCGCCTCGATCGTCTTATTCGGGACGGCAAGCTCTATCTCTCGTTGAAAGATGCCATCGACCTCGCGCTCGAAAACAATCTCGATCTGGCGATCGCCCGCTACAATCTTCCGATCGCGAATACAGATATTCTGCGAACCCAGGCGGGCGGATTTTTTCGCGGCGTAAATACCGGCGTGGTCCAGGGAACTCCGGGCGGCGGCGTTGGAGGCTTCGGCTCGGGTGCCCCGGGCGCTGGCGCCGGAGGAACGAGCAGCGGCGCAGGCGGGGCCGGTGCGGGCGCATCCGGACTGGTTCAGTCTACGCTGGGCGCTGGTACCTCGGTATCGTCGTACGATCCCTTCATCAGCGCCGGTGGCGGAGAAGAGCACCAAACGCTTCCACTCTCCAACCTGACGCTGAACGGCGTGCCCACTTTGCAGACCAATACCGGCCAGTTTAACTTCAATTATTCGCAGGCGTTTGCCACCGGCACGAGTCTTTCCGTCACTTTCAACAACGCACGCCAGACCACGAACAGCATTTTCACCAACCTGTCGCCGGCCTTGAGCTCGCAGTACCGCGTCGCGCTCCAGCAGGAACTTCTTGCCGGATTCGGGTTCGGTCCGAATTTACGCTATCTCCGCATTGCCAACAACAATAAGAAGATTTCCGACATCGCCTTCAAAGACCAGGTCATCGCCACCGTGACCCAGATCGAAAATATTTACTGGGATCTGGTTAGCGCGTATGAACAGACGCAGGTCAATGAAAAATCTTCAGTTTTTGCCCAGCAAACTCTGGACAACGCCCGCAAGCAATTGCAACTGGAAAGCATTCCGGAAATGGACGTGCTGCGGGCCGAGGCGGAGGTTTCCAAGCGCGATCAGGATTTGACCGTGGCCCGCACCAGCCTGCAGCTGCAGGAGACTCTGATCAAAAACGCCGTCACCAAGAGCCTGGACGATCCCGCGCTGGAAGCCATGCCGGTCATTCCCACCGATCGAATGGAAGGCGGCCAGGTCCAGGCCAGCCAGGCGATTCAAGACTTAATTGCGATCGCGTTGCACGATCGGCCGGAATTGGCCGAGTCTGACATCGACCTGGTGAACCGGCAGATCAGCCGCAGAGCCGCGCGCAATGCCCTGTTGCCGTCGCTTGCCTTGGTAGCTTTCTACGGAGGCTCCGGGTTGGCCGGCCCTCTCAATCCACTCTGCACCGGCTCCGACTGCACGTCCAGTGTGCCGGTTGATTTTTCTGGAGCACTTACCAACACCTTCAACAATTCCGCTCCTGATTACTATGTAGGATTGAGCCTGAATGTTCCGCTGCGCAACCGTGTGGCAAAAGCCGATCAGTACCGGTCGGAACTGGAATACCGCCAGGCGGAGTTGCGCCTTGAGCAATTGAAGAAGCAGGTTCGCATCGAGGTTCGCAACGCGCAATACGCAGTCGAGCAAACCGGAGCGCGGGTGCAGGCTGCGCGCAAAGCCCGCGACCTGGCTCAGCGTACATTCGATATCACCAGGAAAGAGCAAGACCTGGGTTCGGGATCGAGCTATCAAACCTTGTCTGCCCAACGCGACCTGTCCCTCGCAGAACTGGATCTCGTCACGGCCATGACCATCTTCGAAAAGGCCAAAGTCGAACTTGACCGCGCCACCGGCGCGACTCTGGAGCATAATGGCATTCGGTTGCAGGACGCGGTGACCGGCACGGTCAGCGGGACGACGCCCGCTCAGAGCCCGTAAACTAATCTCATGCAGACTTCGACCAAAACCGGAGACCGCCTCGCCGCGTCCACCGGCAGCAGCCACGACCGGCCCCGGGTTTTGGCCGCTGACGATCAACAGCACGTTCTCGAGGCCATCGAGCTTCTCCTGCGCCCTCAAGGATACGACGTGGAGACAGCCAAGTCTCCAGCTTTGGTGCGCGAGTCGCTGGCGACTGATTCCTACGACGCTGTCCTCATCGACCTGAATTACACGCGAGATACGACTTCCGGCCGGGAGGGTCTTGATCTGCTTTCTGAAATCGTTTCTCTTGACAACAGCACTCCGGTCATCGTAATGACGGCGTGGGCGAATATTGAGCTGGCTGTCGAGGCTATGCGCCGCGGAGCGCGCGACTTCATTCAAAAACCGTGGGAGAATCAGCGACTGCTAACGATTCTGCGAACGCAGGTCGAATTGCGCCGCGCCTTACAGCAGGCAGAACGTTTGGCGGCGCAGAACCGCCTGCTTCAGGCGGAAGGCCGGCCCGAGTTCATTGCGACTGCACCGCCGATGCAGCCGGTGCTCGAGGCGATCACGCGCGTTGGTCCTTCCGACGCCAACATTCTGATTACGGGCGAACACGGCACGGGCAAAGAAGTAGTGGCGCGGACGTTGCACGCAGTCTCGCGGCGGGCTTCGAGACCCATGGTCGCAGTGAACACCGGCGCGCTGTCAGAAGGAGTATTTGAAAGTGAACTCTTTGGCCACGTGAAGGGCGCGTTTACCGACGCCCGCACCGACCGCATTGGTCGCTTCGAATTGGCCGACGGCGGCACGGTTTTTCTGGACGAGATCGGGAATGTGCCTTATCGCCAGCAGGCTACGCTGCTGCGTGTGCTGGAAACCAGTGAGATTGAGCGCGTCGGTTCGTCGCGCTCGCGGCGCGTGGACGTGCGTGTAATCTCCGCCACCAACGCGGACCTGCGAGCGGCCTGCGCTTCCGGGCAATTTCGCGAAGATTTGCTGTTCCGCCTGAATACGGTCGAGATTCACGTCCCGGCGCTGCGCGAGCGACGCGACGACATTCCCGCTCTCGCCGTACATTTTCTGACGCGTTATGCGTCGCGCTACCGGCGTCCAGTGCACGGTTTCGAGGCCTCGGCTCTGCAACTGCTCATGCAGTATTCATGGCCGGGCAACGTACGCGAACTGGAGCACACGCTGGAGCGAGCGGTGCTGATGTGCCGCGGAAATGAAATCCAGCGGGCCGATCTCGGCCTGGATCTATCGCGACAGCAGGGTCAGAATCTCGAAGAACTCAGCCTGGAGTCCGTGGAAGCGATTCTGATCCGCAAGGCGTTGCAGAGGTCGCAGGGGAATGTGAGCCAGGCAGCAGAGACTCTGGGACTGAGCCGCGGCGCACTTTATCGCCGGATGGAGAAGTATGGGCTCTAGCCCGCGCGGGAGCTTCCGTCCCGGCGTGCGCCAGCCTCCTCGCAAGCGAGTTCGCCTTCTTTACGAGCGCCGCATCAGTTTGTTCTCTCTGCTTGTCGCTCTGCCGGGAATGTTTGTCGGTGGCTTGTTCATTGTGGTGCAACCGTGGACTGTGGAATCCAAGTGCGCGTTGCTGTTCGCGGAGTTGTTTGTGTGGTGGCTGCTGGCCATGGCCCTGCAAGAGCAAACCACCAGGCCGCTACAAACGCTAGCCAACGTGATAGCAGCTTTGCGCGAAGAGGATTACTCCTTTCGCGCGCGCGGCGCCGCCGCAGAGGATGTTCTGGGTGAACTCTCTCTTGAAGTCAACTCCCTTGCCGACCTGCTGGCGGACCAGCGCATTCTCTCCATCGAGGCTACAGCGTTGTTGCGCCGGGTGGTCGAGGAGATCGACGCGCCATTGTTTACTTTTGACCCCGACCAGATTTTGCGGCTGGTCAACTCTGCGGGAGAACGGCTGATGCAGCAGCCGTCCGTACGACTCCTGGGACGCACCGCCGAAGAAATCGGATTAGCTCGATGCGTTACCGCGGAGAGCGAAACGCTAGTCCAGCTGCCGTTCCAGACTCCGAACGCGCGCTGGATGGTCCGGCGGAGTTCGTTCCGCCAAAAGGGCGTGCCGCATACGCTAATTGTTCTTTCCGATGTAAGCCGCGCGTTACGCGAGGAAGAGCGCAGCGCCTGGCAGCGTTTGATTCGCGTTCTCGGGCACGAACTCAACAACTCCCTGACGCCCATCAAATCGATTGCGGGCAGCCTGAGCTCTCAAATCGGCAACGCCATCGCTGATGCCGGCCAACGTCAGGATTTCAAACGAGGGCTCGAGATTATCGAAACCCGGGCCGACAACCTCAATCGCTTCCTGCAGGCATATCGTCAGTTGGCTCAGATGCCGCCACCGGCATTGCGCAAGACATCTCTGGCGACGATCGTTGAGCGTGTTGCGGGACTCGAGACCCGATTGAAGGTGCAGGTCGCGCCAGGCCCGACCATTGAATTGAACGTCGATCCCGACCAGCTCGAGCAGATGATGATCAATCTCGTGCGAAATGCGGTGGAGGCTGCACTTGAGCTCGGGCGCGCGGCCGGCGTACGGGCAAATCAGTCGAATGAGGGAGGAGCCGTTGTGCCGGCCGAGGAACCGCTGGTCGTCATTCATTGGAGTACATCCGAGAAAGATCTCGTCCTCACGATCGAAGACAATGGGCCTGGCTTGCTCAATCCCAGTAATGCGTTCATCCCGTTCTACACAACCAAGCCAGCGGGGAGCGGAATCGGACTGGCATTATCGCGTCAAATCGTAGAGGCGCACGGCGGATCGATCGAACTGTTGAACCGGCTTGAAAGGGGTTGTCAGGCGAGAGTGACGCTGCCGCGATTCCTCGGTGCTGAAACGCAACCGGATGTTCAGCCGGGTGGTTAGAAGTCTCGCGTGAGCTGCGAAAGACAGTGCCGAGAATTTCCTGGGGTTTCTTGCGGTTATCACTTGTCTGCTCCGGGGCCCGGAGCGGCTGGAGGGGTTTTGCGCCGAGACTCGGCGCAACCTTGCACGCGTCAGGTGGGAAGACCCAGCTTCGGCAGAAGCCATCGTGTCAACAGTATGTAGGCGACCACGAACCCTGCGGCCCAGATCCAATCCAGCATGCTTTGCTTTCATCCCCTCAGTATGTCTCAAGTCTACGCAGAACTGGTGTCCCTGGACACACCTTATTGAGTGCAGCTGAAACAGAGTTGGATCTTAACCGCGGGCGGCTTTATCATCTTCACTCGGTGAATACTTCACGCGTCGTCAACGTCGAGGATCTGCGTCGCATGGCGCAACGCCGGCTTCCAAGGTCGGTGTTCGACTATCTGGATGGGGGCGCGGAAGCCGAAATCACCCTACGGGAAAACTGCCGGGTATTCAACGATGTCCTGTTTCGTCCTCGCAGTGCCGTGGCTGTCGGCGATTGCGCTTTGAAGACTCGGGTGCTCGGCCATGAGCTCTCTTTCCCGGCCATACTGGCGCCAGTCGGATACAGCCGTCTGATGCACCCTGCCGGTGAATTGGCAGCGGCTCATGCGGCTGGGGAAGCAGGTACCGGGTACATCCTGTCTACGATTTCTGCCCACAAATTGGAGAACGTGAAAGCTGCTTCGAAGGGTCCAGTCTGGTATCAGCTGTATCTGCTCGGCGGACGCGCGGCAGCGGAAGGTTCTCTCGACCGGGCTCGTCGCGCAGGATTTTCTGCCCTGGTTATTACCGTGGACACGCCTGTGGCCGGATTGCGAGAGCGCGATCCGCGGAATGGGATGAAAGAACTCCTGGGCGGTTCGTGGTCCGCGAAAATTCCGTACCTGCCCAACATTCTCGCTCATCCTGGTTGGCTGGCGTCGTTTCTGCTCGACGGCGGAGTGCCGAAGCTGGAGAACATTGTCGTCCCAGGTGAAGGTCCGATGAAACTGCTCGACGTCGGCGCTGCCTTGGCGAGCGCCACCGTGACCTGGGAAGACCTGCGTTGGATCCGCGAACTGTGGACGGGACCGATCGTGGTTAAAGGCCTTCTGACGGGCGACGACGCCCGGCGGGCCGCGGACGAAGGTGCCGCTGCCGTAGTTGTATCGAACCACGGTGGCCGTCAACTCGATTCGGTTTCTCCCTCTCTGCGCGCGCTCCCCGAAGTGGTGGTGGCCGTGAAAGGCCAAGTCGAGGTGCTCATGGATGGTGGAGTTCGCCGCGGCGGTGACATTGTGAAAGCGCTCTGCCTCGGAGCGCGTGCCGTTCTTGTTGGGCGAGCTTACGCCTACGGACTGGCGGCTGCTGGGCCAGCGGGAGTTGCGCGCGCGCTGGAAATTTTGCGGTCGGATGTCGAGCGCACGCTGCGACTGCTGGGCTGCCCGTCGGTTGCCGCCCTCGATCGGTCGTATATCGACGTGCCGTCGACTTGGCCCGTTCCCGCCAACATTCGATAGGTGAAATTCTCGACTCTTCCGCTGTGTCATCGGTGAGGCAGTGTGTCCGGCGGCATACACTCAGCGCGCCGAATCCCTGTGCGAAATCTTTTCCCCGCTTCGGAAAATCGTTTGGTCCGTACCTTGCTTTCCAATTTGCAGCGCCGGATTCACAGTTTATAGTTCCCGGCCAGAGGAGTTATGAAGCGACCCTTGTTGCTCTCCGCGCGTCTGGCAGTTGCGGTGGTCCTGATGGCGGCTCTCGCGTTGGGGGCGCTGGTCATATGGCGTAGTTCCCGGGTCATGCAGTCTGCGGCGGAGGAAGTCCGCGCGGAACATGAGTTCCGTTTCACGGTGCGACCGTTGCCGGCGTTGCTCCATGTCGGGTTTGAAGCCGTCAGCTCTCCCGCAGTTTTTTTGCAGGCGGCACGGTTTCAGGATCATCTTTATCTGGCCGGGCCCGCCGGGCTGCAGGAATACACGCCCGATGGTTCTCTGGTCCATCAATATGCGGTCGGCAACGAACTTCCCGGCTCCCCACTAGTGGCACTGGCTTCCACAGTTCTGGCGGACTCGCGCGAACCGGAATTGATCGTTGCGACCGCCAACGACGGAGTACTGGCCTTCAACGGCCGCACCTTCCGCCAGATACTGCCCTCCAGTGCCGATGCCCGCACCGTCACCGCAATCCTGCCGGTTCCATCTGGGCATTTGTTGATCGGAACTAAGAAGCGTGGCGTCCTGGTCTACGACGGAAATCAGATCACCGTCCTCCATCCCGCACTCGATAGCCTCTACGTGACTGCGCTTGCCGGTAACGAATCCGATTTATGGGTTGCAACCCTGAATCGCGGTGTGCTGCACTTTCACGCGGGCGAGACTGAAAGTTTTGCCGAGGCTCAGGGGCTGCCCGATCCGCAGGTGTTGTCGCTCGCCATTTCCGGTGACACCACCTACGCGGGCACAGCGACTGGGGTGGCTGTTTTTAACGCCGGCCGGTTCTCTCGCGTGCTGGCTCAGGGAGTGCTTGCGACCGCGCTACTGGCCACGCCTATGCGGCTCTATGTGGGATCGGAGGATGAGGGTGTAATTGTGATTCCTCTGGAAGGGCGCCGCCCCAATCCGAACCTTGTTCCAGACACGCAGGGTCCTGGCGCCCAGCTCGCGGAAGTGCGTCAGTTATTCAGTTCAGGCGATGCAGTGTTCGCCGTGGCGCGTAGTGGTCTCTATCACATGACCCCGCACGCATTCGGGTGGCAGCGCGTGCTTGGGGGTGGCGATGCAGTGCTGAGTGATCGCAACATTTCCGCTCTAGCAGGCGATGCCAACGGACACCTGTGGGTGGGTTACTTCGATCGCGGCCTCGATCTGCTCGCCCCTGATAATGGCCGTGCCCGGCATGTCGAAGACGAGCATGTGTTCTGTGTGAATCGCATTTTTATGGATTCGAAGACCGGTGCGATCGACGTGGCCACCGCCAATGGCCTGGTGCGCTTCGACAGCTCGGGCAGCGTCCAGCAAATCCTGACGCGGGCCGATGGACTCATCGCCGACCACGTCACCGACGTCGTTGCCTACCGCGACGGCCTCGCGCTCGCCACGCCAGCGGGCCTGACGTTCCTCGACGCCAGCGGCGCGCGCAGCATGTACGCGTTTCATGGTCTGGTGAGCAACCACGTTTACGCGCTCGGTGTGTCAGGCGACGAACTGATGGCCGGCACGCTCGGCGGCCTGTCGTTGTTGAACAAAGGCGACGTCGCGATGAACTACACGACCACAACTTCCAACCTGAAGCACAACTGGATTACGGCTGTCGTTCCGGTCGGCTCGGAATGGATGGTCGGCACATACGGCGCCGGTGTTCTCGGGCTCGACCGTTCAGGACGCTTTAGTTCGTTTGAAACTGGCTCGGGCAAATTTGAAGTCAATCCCAACGCGATGCTGGTTACGACCAACTACGTGCTCGCGGGAACGCTCGGCGAAGGTTTGTATCTCTACGACCGCCAGTCGGGGCGTTGGTCGGTCATCCGCGACGGCTTGCCGTCGTTGAACGTGACCGCGCTCGCCGCGGTCAACGGCTACATCTACGTCGGTACGGACAACGGCCTGGTCCGCATGCCAGAGCAGAAGCTGCGCTCATGAAAAAACTGGTCTTATCGGCACTCATTATTCTATGTACTCTCCTTTGGACGGGGATGCCGCTTTTGGGGGATGCGGGAGTCCTGATCCCGCGCGACAAGCAGCAGCCGAATCCCGCGATTCTCTCGCTCGAAGAAATGGAAATTACGGTGCGCATCGACAACGGAGACGCACGCGTCTTCGTGCGCCAGGTGTTTGCTAACCACACCAGTGCCATTGAAGAAGGGAACTACATTTTCGCGCTGCCCAGCCACGCTACGATTTCCGATTTCGCCACATGGGACGGTCCAGTACGCCTGCCAGCGGTGATCCTCGAACGGAAGCGCGCGGAAGAAATCTACAATCAGCTCAAGCAGCAATCGATTGACCCTGGCTTGCTGCAGATGGGCGAACGCGGCGCCGAGGAAGCCAAGCGCAGTTCTGTGTTCAGTGCCCGCATCACGCCGATTCCAGCGTGGGGCACGAAGCGGCTGGAGATCGAATATCACGAATCGATCCCGGTAGAGAATCTCAAATCCTATTTTGCGATTCCGCTACGGCCGGATGCTTACCAGGCGCAGGCCGCGGCTCATTTGCGCATCAATTTCGAATTGCACACCGCGCACGCGATTCGAAATTTTCAGGCGCCTGCCAAACCATTTCCTCTGCGGATCGACCAGAACACGCCTCATCTGGTACAGGCACACTTTGAAGGACAGAACATAAATCTTGGCGAAGATTTCGTCGCAACTTACGATCTCGATCCGGGCGCGTCTGACACTCTACGGCTGCTGACCTACCGAAACCCGGTCAGCGGCCAGCCGTCACCAACCGAGACTGCCCCGGTCCGCAGCACCAACGAACCTGGATTTTTCGAAGCGGAAGCCTTGCTTGGTTTTGGAAGCGCCTCTGTCTCGTCGGAAGGTGCGGCCACCGGTGTTCGTAAAACCGTCATCGTGCTGTTCGACACTTCACTTTCGATGCAATGGGAGAAGCTGGAGCGTAGTTACCAGGCTCTCGAAACACTGCTGCACGCGCTGCGGCCGGCGGATCACTTTGGGCTTGTACTGTTCAACAACCAGGCGCAAGTTGTGCCTGTGGCTGCGGCAGATGCTGCGAGCATTCAGCGCGCTATTGCTGCCGTCCGCGATAGCCGTCTGCGTGGCGGCACCGATCTGCAAGGCGCGCTACAAGCCGGGCTGCAGCAGGCCTCCGCGCCGGGAGCGAACAACACCTATCTCGTCATTCTCAGTGATGGAGGCGCGACGCGCGGTCCGATTCTGAATGGAAAGCTCGCGGCGTGGTATGCGTCCGCGTGGCAGCAACTTCCCGACACACAACGTCCGCGTACGTACATTTTTGCCGTCGGCGACGACGCCAACCTCCCACTGTTTCGCATGCTCGCCCGTCAGGACGGTTTGCTTGAACAAGTGCTCTCGACCGAGCCGATGGATTTCAAGCTGAACTCATTTCTCTCCAAGATCGGCCGCAGTCCGGTCGGGCAACTCGGTCTCTCTATCATTCCAGATGCCGCGATCGATACGGTTTATCCGCTGCAGGCCGCGACTTTTTCGGGGTCGCTGGCTTCCTGGGTGGGGCGTTACCAGAAACCGCAGGAAAACGTTTCTTTCACTGTTCACGGAGTGCGCGATGGCCTCGCGGTTGAAATCACTGGCAAGACCAGTTTGCCGCGAGAATCGTTCGATCATCCCCAGCTGCCGCGGTTGTGGGCGCGGGCCCGCGTCGATGCCCTACTCGAAAAAATTGAACGGGAGGGCGAGGACCAGGCTACTATCGATGAAATCATCCGCCTCGCGCGTCAATATAAATTCGTCACGCCTTACACGTCATTTCTGGCAGTGCCACGCGCTCTGCTGCGGCCGCGGGTCATCCGGCCCGGCGACCCGATTCTGCGCGTCAAGACCGACGAATCGATCACTTCTGTCATCGCTTTGTTCCCCTTCGGACTGGTTCAGCCACTTCGCCATCTTTCATCGGAAGACGTCTGGCAAACGCGCTTTCTCGCCCCTACCGACATGCAGGACGGAACTTACACAGTTCGACTCATCCTGCGCGATCAAGTCGGACACACTTATCGAGAATCGAAGACATTCGTCATCGCGAGCAAGCCGCCCGTTGTGCAGGTGAAGCTCGCCCGCAAGCGTTATCAGCGTGGCGAGACCATTGATTTGCAAGTGAGCGCTTCTGAAAGCACGCGCACTCTCGTCGCACGCTTGGATGGTGTGGTGCCGGTTGCATTGCGCTGGAATGCGAAGGCCGCAGCCAATACCGGCATGCTCACGATACCGGAGGAAACCATCCCCGGCACTTACAGGCTGACCGTGACCGCCGAAGACATTGCCCACAACATTGGTACACAGGAGGTGCAGATTGAAGTACTTCCTTGATTCAACGACGGCTAGATCAACGACGCGGGGTTTGCGTCTGATCGCTCTGACAGTCTTGTTCGCCGCCATGGGGTGCACCCTTTCCGCACTCGGCGAGTTGCCCTCATGGATTCGCAACATTGACGCTGGCAGTGCCCTCGAAGCCGTTTTCTTTCGCATGATGTCATTGCCCAACGGTGCGGTCGCATTTCGCCGCCCTCCGAGCGAGACCCGGCCCGCGCTGACGGATTTGATCAAAGCTCAGCCGCGAAACGTTGACCTTTACTCGTTGCGCGCCCTTGAAGATGAGCAGCAACTCGATTTCACGGCAGCCGAATCCGACTGGAAATCGTATGTCGACAATTCTTCCGACAAGATCAGCGCTCAACTCGCGCTCGCCGATTTCTACCACCAGCGTCTTCGCCCGGCGGACGAAATCACGACACTGTCGCTGGTCGCGAATGCCCCAGCCATCGCGGCGGAAAAACTAAGTGCATCCACGCAACAGCGCTCTTGGGGCGCGTTTGAGCGCATCTTTCGTGTAATTCAAGCTCAGGGATTGCCAAAAGGCACATCCATCACGCAATATCGCGCCTGGATCGCCCGATATCCTAATGAGCCCTCGCTCTACGCGCAGTTCTTGCAATTCCTGGTTGCCGAGAAAGAGTATTCCACCGCTGGGCAGTTGATTGCCGATTACCGCAAACAATTTCCCAACGATCAGATTTTTCCAGTGAAGGCGATGGCGATGGTGGAATATCGCAGGGGCTCGGTTCGCGAAGGTCTGTCGGTTTACGAGCAGACCTTTCAGCCGCTCTGGGATCCACAACTCGTAAAGAGTTATTTCGATCTGTTGCGCGATACGCAGAATCTGCGCAAATTTCGCGACGATGCCCACGCTGCTCTCGTGGCCAACCCCGAAGATCTCAACGCTACAGCGCGCATCTTTTATTACTATCAGCAGCAGGGGAAGACCGATGTAGCGCAGCAGGCCATCTCTGACCTGCGCCTACACAAGGAGGCCGCCAAGTCGCCGTGGACCGCGCAGGAACTCTACGTATGCGCGCGACTGCTGGAAGACATTCACGCCTATCCCGAGTCGGCGCGATACTACTTTGCCCTCTACAACAGCAATGGCAAAGATTTTCCGGATGCTCAGGCGACGGCCATTGCCGGCCTCACCGGTCTTCTGCTGACTGCGCCGGAAACTCCGATCCGTCTGGGTTCAGGTGAACTCTCCATGTATCGCGACATCGCCACCATGGATCAAGGGCCCGGCTACTTCAACGGAATTCTGTCGTTGATCCTGAACTCGACCCAACCGGCCATGCGGTACTCGGAAGAAGAGCAGCGGGCCGTGCCGTATTTTCATCGCTCGCGCGCGGCAGAGTTGCTGGCGTTGCTGGATGCGAAATATCCAAACTCCGCTCGCCGGCCCGAACTGCATGCACAACTGCTCGAGTTCTACTCCAACTCGGGTGAGACGGACGCGGTCATTCAGGGTGGCCACGAATTCCTGGCGAGTTTCCCCAACGGCGCAGAACGAACGCCGGTTGCGTTGCTGATGGCGGATGCTTATGCGAGAAAGAATGACTCCATGGATGAGTTTGCGATCTACGATGGCGTTCTGCAGGAACTCGCCGTCAAAGCACAGAATGTGCCTCTCGGGTCCGCGCAGACAGTTTACGACTACGGAAGCAGCTACGCGCGAACGTCGTACACGAGTGAGAACGCCGTGTCGAGTGCGGAGAGTGAAGAAGGCGAAGAAGGCCAAGGCGAACCGTCCGCATCGAATGCTGTCTCCCGGCACAGAGTGGGCGAGTCGTTTCAATTAGGCACGACCCCAGTGTCCAGCGGGCAAACCGGCGCACGATCGCCGGAGTACGCGCGCGTTCTGGAACGTTACCTGGCGCGCCTGGTACAGATGAAGCAGATCCCGCCCGCGCTGGCCGTGTTGAGCCGCGAGATCGAGCGCAACCCCGACGATCCCGGCCTCTACGAACGTCTCGCCGTGTTTCTCGATCAGAACCGGTTGGGCTCGCAGCAGGAAGAAGTCTACCGTCGCGCCATGGCTCGCTTTTCCGACAAGTCGTGGTATGACAAGCTCGCGCGCTTTTATGTGCGGTATAAGAGAAACGCCGAATTCGAGCAGTTGACACGGGATGCAGTATCTACATTTAAGGGCAGTGAACTCGAGCACTATTTCAGTAACGTCGTCGGGGGCAGCCCGGGGCTTTACCTGCGTCTGAATCTCTATGCGAACAAGCGCTTCCCGCATAATCCCGTGTTTGTGAGCAATCTACTGGGCGCTTACCAAACGGCTGCCACGCGGGATCCAGTCGCATGGGAGGCCTTGCTGCGCCAGCACTGGTTTGAAGACGCGTCGTTGCGCAATCGCTTTTTTGAATTTCTTTCCGCCAGCGGCAGGCTGGAATCCGAACTCGGCGCCATCCGCCAGAGCGCGCCCGACACTGCAAGTTGGGAAAGGAATCCCGCCGCCGCGGACTTCCTGGCTTATGCCAACCTGTGGCGCTCGCATTTCGAAGAGAGTGCTCCGATGCTGAAGTCGCTCGCCGCGCAATATCCGGCTGAGACTGAGATCGGCCACACGGCTTCTTCCGTCTATCGATCGCTCGCGTACTTCGAGCCTGCAGACACGGCCATCGCCGCGAAAATCGAAGACAACCTCCTGCAGGCCAGCCCTGGCGATACTGAAATCATGGCGCGCATTGGCGATATCTATGCCGACCGCGATCAGTTTGCGCAGGCCGCGCCGTATTGGGAGCGCATTCCGCAAGCCGCACCCGGCCAGCCCACCGGATATCTCGATGCGGCCACAATCTATTGGGACTATTTCGATTTCGACAATGCGCTGCGATTACTGGCGAAAGGCCGCGAGCATCTTGCCAATGGCAGTCTTTATTCGTACGAGGCGGGCGCGATCTATGAAAACCAGCGGGACTATCCGCGCGCGGTCGAAGAATATGTGAAGGGAGCCCTCAGCGCTCCAGAATCTTCAGCGGAACAACGGCTATTGCAGTTGGCGCGGCGCCCCAAGTTCCGCGATTTGATCGATGGGGGCACAGCCAAGATTGTGGCGGGGGCCAATGCATCGATGCCCGCCGTATATCTTAGAGTTAAGGTACTGGAAGCGCAGAGCCGTCAAGCGGAGATGGAATCTTTTCTCGACTCGCTGGCGAGCGGCACGGTGTCGATCGAGCAAGCCGAAGAGATCGAAAGTCTGGCGGAGCAGAAATCGCTGGAGACGGTGCGCCAGCATGCTCTCGAAAAGCAGGCTGCTCTGACCACCGACCCGGTCGCTCGCCTGCAGTCGCGCTATGCCTTGATCCGCCTGTACGAGAGTCGCAAGGACTTCCAGGCTGCGCAGAAGAACGTGGAAGCGCTATACCGTGAGAATCCCACAATTCTCGGAGTGGTACGGTCAAGCGTGGATTTTTATTGGCGCATGAAGATGCAGCCGCAGGCCGTTTCTGTATTGCTGCAGGCCGCGAAGGATGCTTACCCCGCGCTGAGCATTCAATTCACTTTCGAAGCTGCTCGCAAATCGACTGACGCGAAGCAGTTCCAGCAAGCTCGGGACCTGCTCTCTGGATTGTTGAAAGACTCTCCTTACAACGGCGAGTATCTTGCAGCTGTGGCAGACACCTACGCTCAGGCAGGCGACGACCATGGCCTGGAACAGTTCTATCTCGAAAAGATTGCGTCCTTTCGGAGCGCGCCCCTTCCCGCCGATGCGCGGAAGGCGCAGATTGCAACCCTGCGCCGCGGACTGATCCCCGCGCTCACCCGCATGAATAATTATTCCGGCGCGGTGGACCAGTACATCGAACTCATCAACAACTTTCCGGAGGACGACGCGCTGGTCACCGAAGCGGCCTTGTACGCTTTGCGCTACCAGCGGCAGAAGCAACTCGTCGATTTTTACTCCAAGACTGTCGCCCAGTCTCCGCGCGACTATCGCTGGTCGATGGTGCTGGCGCGCACGCAAACTAGTCTGGAAGACTACGCTGCCGCTATCGATACCTATGCCAAGGCGATCGCGCTTCGCCCTGACCGCGTCGACCTCTGCACTGCGCGTGCTGGACTTGAAGAACGTCTCATGCGCTTCGACGAGGCGGCTGGCGACTACGAGCACATCTATCAACTGGCCTACAAAGATCCGCAGTGGATGGTGAAAGTCGCCGCCATTCGCGCCCGCCAGGGCAAAGCTAAGGAGACGGTCGCGGCGTTGCAGGCTGCGCTGATCAACGGGAGGCTGGAAAATGCGGGCAACTCTTTCGAAGTGGCACGCCGTCTCGAAACCTGGGGAATGCTTGACGAAGCGCGCACCTTTGCCGAGCAAGGCGTTTCGAAAGCCGGCGTCGAGTTGTTGGCCAGCGCGGAGCACCACCCCGGTGCGAAAATATATGTCCGCATCATGACTCGTCTGCGCCAGCAGGACGCGGCTTTCGCAACCTTGCAAAAAGCTCTCGACGACTCCGCCGCACATCTTCCCGTGCTCAAAGAGCAGATGGAAAGGCAGGGAATTGTAGGCATGACCGATGCCACGTGGCGCGAGAACACACGCCGCGTCCGCATCGAGACGGCGCGCACTGGCATGATGGGCGCTCTCGGGGAAATGGGAAGCGTCGTGAATACCTACTTCACGCCCGAGGAGCGGCTGGCGTTCGCCCGCTTTGCCGAATCCAAACGCGGCGGCATGAGTTTGAGCGACTTAGAGGCATTCGCAATTCCGCTGGCCCAGAGTGCTGCTCTCGCCGACCAGGAATCCCGCTGGCGTTTTGAGTCAATGATGCAGCGCGCGGGCCAGCCGAATTTCTATCCCGAGACTCAGGCCTTCGTCGATTTAGAGCGGCGCCGCGGGCGCTTCGCGGAGCTGGGCACTGCGATGGAGCAGTTGTCCGACAAAGTGTATGCGAACATGCGAAGTACGCCGTTGCTCGCGGCGGCCGACGCCTATCGCTCGGCCGGTGACCAAGCGAACGAACTGCGCGTGCTTACCCGCATCTTCTCCATTAACGGTCTGGACCCTAATCGCCAGCAGCGTTACTTCCAGTTGCTTCTCGATCGGCAGGCGCAGGATCTGATCCGCATTGCGTCGGCCTGGCCCGCGCCCTACGGTGAGCAGGCCGCGAACTACGTCGTCGCTCACGGCGGCGCAGCACTCGCCCATGCTGCGGTGCAGGCACGAGGCAAAGCTCGGCCGCCGGTCTGGGACAAGGCTTACAACGCGCTGGTGGGGCTTTATTTCGCCGAACCAACACCGGAGGTGAATCAAGCGTTCCTCACGGCCCTCGGCGATGATTCGATCGGCGTGCGACTCGCGCGGCCGGTCGACCGCGCTCAGCAACTTGCGGGCAATAACTGGTTTTACTACGGGTCACGCTATGGCGAATATCTCGGGACCGCAAAACTGGGCGACCCGGAAGATTTCCTTCCGGCCATTCTCGAGGAGAGTCCGGCAACCGCTGCGGGATATCTGACTCTCGCCGACTACTACGTTGTCGCCGGTGATGCCAAGCACGCCATTGCCGACTACAATCACGGACTCGAACTTTCGCCCAATCGTCCGGATGTATATGACAGCCTTGCCGTCGTCTATTACAAGCAGGGTGATCGCGCTGCCGCACTGACTCAATGGAAGCAGGCTCTCGCGGTGATTTCCACACAGGTCAACAGCGCCGGCCTGCCCGAAAGTTTCTGGGCCGACTTCGGACGCACCTGCGATCAACTGGCCGCGCGTCACATGTTCAGCGAGCTTGAGCCCGATGTCGACGCTATTCTCCGCACCTATCTTCGCCGCAATGGCAACTATCGTTCGAACGCCCTGCTGCATTCTGTGTATGCGGCTGCGAGTGATCCTGCCGCAGCGACGGCGTGGCTGCTCGATCTTTCTTCCACGGCGCACGATCCGACTGCCATCCTCGCCGACGTCGCAGACACATCCTGGATTCCCCTCGCCCACCGTGCACCGATTTACCAGCGCATTCTCGAATCGAAGGAATCTGCGGCCAGCAAACTGACCGGTCTGGAACGCCAATACGCTGATCAGGATCTCGGCTTATGGCAATTGCGCTGGGTCCAGTACCTGGTCCGCACCAAGCAGTATCCGGCTGCGGCGGCCGCAATTGCCGCGCTCTCCGATGAGACTCGTGCGGCGCAAGTCAGCGCACTCGTTCCACTCGATCTGCAAGTCGCGGCGCAGCTTGGAACTTTGAATGCGAAACTCACGGCCTATCGCGTGGAGCCACAAAAAGCGCCCGCGTCTGAGATACTCCGAACCGCTGCCCGCCAACTGTTTGAATCCGGCGACAAACAATCTGCGCGCAAGATTCTCGAACTGGTCTTTGCCCGTGAGATTGAAGGACACACGCTTGTTGCGGCTAACTTTTTGGGGCTCGCTGAAATTCGCCTTGCTTCAGGCGATACGGCCGGAGCCCTCGATCTGCTGCATCGCCTGGTTGTCGCCGTCGGAAATCCGTTCGAGAATCTCGAACCTACCGCCGCGCTGCTGGAAAAGACAGGACACTGCGCGGAGGCCGTCGAGTTCCTCGATCAACTCGTCAAGTCTTCACCGTGGGATTATTCCTATCGTCTGCGTCTCGCCAAAGCGAAACTTGCAGCCGGATGGGACCCCGCAGCCGCCCAGGATGCGCTCATTGCCATCGCCTCAGCGCCCAGCGCTTCGTACGATCTGCGGCTCAAATCGGCCGCCGCACTTGCCGGGCGGCTGCACTCCGACCTGGGCAGCGTAGAACTCAACCTGATCGCGGGTGATCCTGCGGCCATCACGCCTGCGGCAGCCGATAAATTCTATTTCTACGCAGCACGCCTCAAGGCTGCTCAGAATGCGACTGACTTGCCAGCGAAGCTTCGACTTCTGAGCCATTGCACTATCGATTTTCCCCACCGCGACGAGGCTCGAGTGCCGTTGTTCCAGGCCGCGGCTGCTGCGAATGCCAACGAATACGCAGTCGGCATTATGGAACCGCTGCTTCAGACACAGTTCCTGCGCAGCGATGCAGCTTTATCCGGCAACGAGAATGAGATCGAGGAAGCCCAAATCGCAAGTTCCGGCGTCGAGGAGGAAGACAGCGACGACCAGGTCAACGCTGCGGCCAGTGGCGCGACGAACCTGTCACGCGCGCGACAGGCCGAAGTTGCGCGAATGCTGGGCGACACAATGAGCCGCCTCAACCGACTCGACGATGCCGTGGCCTATTACGACACTGCGCGCCGTGCGGAAAGTTCTCCAGCGACCCGCAAGGTCTTGTTGCGCAAAATCGCAGAAGCGAAAGCGATGCTTCGCATCCAGCGCCAAAATGCTACTCGCCAGCCTCTGCTGCACGAAGCCTTGGAACAGGACCGTGTAGTCCATCCGCAATTGCTGGCTCGTTCAACTCCGGCATCGAAGTCCACCGCTCCTCAAGGCGTGAAACCGGGAGGCGTGACGCCATGAAACACATCACCATCGTCGTCTGTATTGCTCTTGCCTGCGTCGGAATCGGCTGGGCCACATATCGCGCGGCTGCGCCCGCTGAACAACCGCTATCGAAATATGTTCCCGCCGGACCACTTCTCTATCTGGAGGCAAAAGATTTCTCGGCGCTACTCGGGGATTGGAATTCGTCGCCGCAGAAGCACCAGTGGATTCAGAGCGACAACTATGAAGTATTTTCCCAGTCTCGCCTGTTTCTGCGATTGAAAGGGGCGAGCGATCAATTCACTGCGGCTGCGGGGCTGCCTCCAGACATGAATTTTCTTTCGCAAGTTTCTGGCGAGCACAGCGTTCTCGCTCTTTACGACATCGGCAACCTGCAGTTTCTCTACATCACCTACCTGCCATCCGCCAAATCAATGGAGACAATGTTGTGGCAAACGCGCGCAAAGTTTGAGCCGCGTAGCGCAGCAGGAGTGGATTTTTACCTGCGTCACGATCCCGAGTCGAAGCGAGAAGCGGCCTTCGCGATTGCGGGCGATTATTTGCTGCTTGCCACGCGTGAAGACCTCATGGCTAGCGCGCTCCAACTCATGTCGGGCAAACCGGATCGCACCGTCGAGAGCGAGCGATGGTGGACGCAGTCGACTGGGGCGGCGGGTCAAGCTGGCGATCTGCGCATGGTTCTTGATCTCGAAAAGCTCGTGCCCAACGGCTATTTTCGTACATACTGGGTGCAGCAGAATATCACCGACCTATCGCAATACTCTGCCGCGGTTTCGGACCTCGTTCGATCCAGTGGGGAGTATCGCGAGGAACGCGTGCTGATCAGAAAAAAAGAGTCGCAAACCGCGCTGGCAACTGACGGACCTTTGGCCGCCGCCGATGTAGCTCGACTCGTTCCTGACGATGCTGGCCTATACGTCGCCGCTGCCAATCCAACGGCGGATGCTTGTTTTGCCTTACTCGAAACCAAGCTCCTGACGCCGCATCTCGGCCCGCAGCCGGCCTCGCAAATCGCACCACAGGTGCAACTCGCTTCGGGCGAGCAGGGCGGAGGTTCCGACCTGGAGACGCGCATCGACCAGGCGCCGACCGTGCGGGCGGCCCAGCAGTCCACGACGGCGTTGCAGGAGTTGCTGATCACGACTCCGATGCTTGCTTCGCTTCAGGTGCAGTCCACGGAGCGCGACAAAGCTGGTGTGTTCACGCGCATTCATTCCGGCATTGTTCTGGTAGCGTCTTCCGATTGGAACGAGGCGGCTGCTCAATCGGCTCTGGTGGATTTCATTCGCCCCGGCCTCACCGCCAGCCAGCTCGGTGTGGCCTGGCAACAAGCATCCGGATACCAACAACTCGATGGCTTGTGGACTCTGGCAACGGCGGTACGCGGAAGATATTTGTTGGTGAGCGACTCGCCCGCGTTGATGGAATCCATGCTGTCCAAATTCAGCCACAAATCTGATCGGAAGCCGGCGCAACTGCTTGCCGGCTTCAGCCATCGCCACGAACGCAGCAATTTCATTCGCTTCACGAGTCTGATCGACCGCCCGAACAATGCCATGAACAGGATAGGAACGGAACGGATGCCGCAATTCTTTTCCGATAACATGGCCAGTCTGAGTTCGACTCTTAGTGCTGTCTCGGCGGAGACAGTGGAAGTCCGTGGCGATGGAGGCGCCGTCCGGCAAACCGTTACCTACGAATGGTCGCAATAAGATATATTGCGCTGTCGCTGACATTGACGACGCTGAGCCTGATGGGGTCGTCGCCGCTACCCTTACCCAGTCGCGGCGGATCTACAGTCGGCAGCCAGTCGGCCAGTAGCGAGCAATCGAACGTCGAACGATTGAGCGCAGAGAAGGGCGGCAATTCATCGCTGTTCGCGCAGTCCGCGGCGCAGGCACTGAACCGCGACTTCCCCGGCCGCGACATTTCTTTTCTGCTGCTGGATGCCCATACGGGCCGGGTTTTGGCCTCGCGCTGGGACAATCCCGACAACCCCATTCCCATGGGCTCGCTGCTCAAGCCTTTCGCTGCTGTCGCCTATGGGGAGCAGCACGATTATCACTATCCAAACCATACTTGTCTCGGAACGTCCACGGGGTGCTGGCTTCCTCGCGGCCACGGTGATGTCGATCTCACAACGGCCATCGCGCACTCGTGCAATTCGTACTTCCGCATGCTGACCGCGGATCTGACTGCTGCCGACGTGATTCCGACTGCGGCGCGATTCGGACTCGATCGTCCGTCGCAAGAGGCCTCCGGAGCCGAACTTGCCGGCCTTGGGACACGCTGGCGAACCTCACCCCTGAGCTTGGCCCACGCATATGTTGATCTGGTTCGCGAACGCCAACAACCAGGCGTGCGGCAGATTCTCGACGGGATGGCTCTCTCGGCTCGGGACGGAACCGGCGCTCAAGTGCATCGAGCTTTTCCTTCTGCCAACGCTCTCGCCAAAACGGGGACGGCGACATGCACGCACTCTCGGCGTGCGCCCGGCGATGGCTTTAGCGTTGTACTGGTTCCTGCCGATGATCCTCAGATTCTCCTGCTCGTCCGCGTGCACGGAGTTCCCGGAGCGCAGGCCGCAAGAACTGCTGGGCAGATGCTACACCTGATCGAGAATTAGCGATGGGGCGCATGAGAATCACGCAACTTCTGAAAGCTACGGTCGCGCTGCTTGCGTTTGCCATTGCCGTCGCCCCAGCGTGCGCCCCGGTCTTTGCTTCAGGGACCCGCGGCAGTGATTCATCCGGCACAGATGTTCGCATCGGTGTGCTTGGACTGTTTCATCCCATCGAACTCACGGTGAGCGCCTCTGTGGGCTCCGCATTGATGGTGCGCGCGGGTGAAGAACGCTTCGTGCTCGAGAGGAGTTCCGGCGTCGATTCGGTATCTATCCGCGCCGCTGATCACGTAACGGTCGTGACTTCAGGAAGCCGTGTGGTTCGGGCTGCCGAACTCACGGTTACAGGACGCAAAGGGGAGCCCGTAGATTTCATCCTGGCGGTCCCTGAGAAAATTACACGACACTACCACGGTATCCTCAAGATTGAACCTTCCGCGGGATCTCTGCTCGCGATCGTCACGATGGATCGTGAAACTGCGACAGCGTCTATAGTGGCTGCGGAAAGCGGGTCCGAGACGCCGCTCGAAGCTCTGAAAGCGCAAGCCGTTGCCACGCGCTCTTACCTTGTCGCCAGTCGGGGACGCCACGCTGAGTTCGATTTTTGCGACACAACCCACTGCCAGTTTCTCCGCGAACCGCCCAGGCCAACTACTGCCGCAGCCCAAGCGGTCGCGGCCACACACGGCCTGGTGCTCGTTTACGATTCTCATCCCATCGCAGCCATGTACACCCGCAGTTGCAGCGGGCGTACTCGCACGCCGGCGGAGGTGGGACTCGCCGCGGCCGCATATCCTTACTACGCCGTCCAGTGCAAGCATTGCCTCGCGCACCCGATGCGGTGGTCGAGCCGAATCTCCGCTCAGGACGCCGCCGCGCTCCACAGTTCCGACGAAGCGGCGCGCCTGAACATCGATCGACGCCTCGGCTGGAGCGCCGTTCTCAGCAATGACTTCGCGCTAAAGACTGAGCGTGGTCAGATCACTGTCGAGGGAACGGGTCAGGGCCACGGAATTGGACTCTGTCAATCCGGAGCCAAGGCCATGGCCGAAGAGGGCGCAGATTTCCGCCAGATTCTAAGTCATTACTATCCCAACACCACGGTCGTCAATTGGCCCGCCCCAGCGCCCGGCAGCCGCCTCGACGAAAACGCAAATCAGCCTTCAGCCGAACATCGGCCGGTCAGGTAACATAGAATACTCTGCGCAGGGCCGAGCCTGGTTTTGCGGGCCGAACTTAATTTATGGAAAGACGCGAAGCGCTTCGACTGTTGGCCGCTGGCACTGCCCTCCAACTGGCGCCACGCAACCTGATGGCGATGCTGCGCGAAGCACGCCGACTGACCGGAACTCCGGCAGGCCTGCGGACGCTCAATGCGCAGCAATACTCCACCGTGCGGGCGATGGCAGAACAAATTCTTCCGCGAACTGAAGCGCCGGGAGCCACCGACGTAGGCGCGACTGAATTTATCGATCTGATGCTGACGGAGTGGTGCGACGAGCACGACCGAACTCGCTTTTTGAGTGGCCTCGCAAACGTGGATGTCCGCACGACGGCTCTGTTTGGCAAGAAGTTTGTGGAGGGTTCACCCGATCAACAGGCGGAGATCCTGATCGGGCTCGGTGAGAAAATGGCCGAGAATGCCGGCCGAATGCGGGATTCGCGCGTAGACAGTGAATCGCAGACCGATGCGAGTTTTTATTCCATGTTGCGACAACTGACCTTAACGGCTTATTTCACGTCCGAAACCGGCGCCACTCAGGAATTGCATTTCGAAATAATCCCCGACTCCCACGAAGGGTGCGCCCCGCTGTCTTCCGCCCAAGGTTCGGAGAGCCAGTGAGCGAAACCGACACCTACGACGCAATTGTGGTCGGCTCTGGCATGACCGGAGGCTGGGCCGCGAAGGAACTGACTGAAAAAGGACTGAAGACCCTTGTCCTCGAGGCGGGCCGTCCGATTGTGCCGGAGCAGGACTACGTGGAGCACGTTCCACCGTGGGAGATGAAGTTCCGTGGCCTCGGTGACCGCCGAAGGCGACTCGAAGATCAGCCGATTCAAAGCACGTGCTACGCCTGCGACGAATGGTCGTCGAAGTTCTTCATCAGCGACAAAGAGCATCCTTATACGACGGCGCCGGGCAAGCCGTTCCGCTGGATTCGCGGACGGCAAGTCGGCGGCCGCTCCATCGTGTGGGGCCGCCAGAGTTACCGCTGGAGCGATCTGGATTTCGAAGCCAATCTGCGCGAAGGCATTGCGATCGATTGGCCGATTCGCTATGCCGACATCGCGCCATGGTACGACTACGTCGAGGATTTTGTGGGCATTTCGGGCGAGGCGCTGGGCCTTCCTCAGTTGCCCGATAGCAAGTTTCTGCCGCCCATGGAGTTCAATTGCGCGGAGAAAGTTGTGCGCGAAGCGCTCGCGAAACACTTTGGCGGTGAACGTTTCTTGACGATTGGGCGCGTGGCGATTCTTACCAAAGACCATCGCGGTCGCGCCGCTTGTCACTACTGCGGTCCGTGCGAGAGAGGGTGCATCACCCGGTCTTACTTCAGCGCGGTGAACGCAACTCTGCCGGCCGCGGAAAAGACTGGCCGGATGACGCTGCGTCCTTACAGCGTGGTTCACAGCGTGATGTTCGATGCGCGCACGCGCAAGGCGAGCGGAGTCCGCATCATTGACGCCCGAACGCATTCCACGGTTGAGTTTCGCGCGAAGATCGTTTTCCTGTGCGCCTCCGCGCTGGAGTCAGTTCGCATTTTACTCAACTCGTCTACGCCGGAGTTCTCGAGCGGCTTGGCGAACTCAAGCGGCGAACTGGGCCACAACCTGATGGATCACGTGAAGGCCGGCGGCGCTGAGGGAACCATCCCGGGTAACGACGATCGCATTCAACTCGGAAGACGGCCCAACGGCATCTATGTGCCGCGCTTTCGCAACGTGAAAACCAGGCAGCCTGAGTTTCTGCGTGGGTACGGTTTCCAGGGGGAAGGTTCTCGCGAGGGCTGGGCGCGCGGCATCGCGCAGACTGGATTTGGGGCGGACTTTAAGAGGTCGATCAGCCGGCCGGGGCCGTGGCGATTCACTTTCTACGGGTTCGGCGAGTGCCTGCCGAATCACAACAATTTCGTTGAACTCGACAAGCAAACCGTGGACGCCTGGGGAATCCCGTCGTTGAAAATCCACTGCTCCTGGAGCGACAACGAACTTTCGATCCGCAAGGACATGTCGATCGCCGGGTCGGAAATGCTCGCAGCGGCAGGCGCTCGCAACATCCGGCCTTTCGCCGATGACGAACCACCGGGATTCTCCGTCCACGAAATGGGCACGGCGCGGATGGGTCGTGATCCCAAGACTTCGGTGCTCAATTCCTTTAACCAGGCGCACGACGTGAAGAATCTCTTCATCACCGACGGAGGCGCCATGGTTTCGTCGTCCTGCGTGAATCCATCGCTGACTTATATGGCTTTGACCGCGCGCGCCTGTGATTACGCGGTGCAACAAATGAAGAAGGGAGAGCTCTAGATGAATACTCGTCGACAATTTCTGCAGATGCTCTCATCAGCCGCGCTGGCACCGCTGGTGGTGGGTGAAATGAAAGTGGGTCACGCCAAAGCGGTAGAAGCGAAACCGAGCCAAATTCCGCTGGCGTTTTCCACGCTCGGGTGTCCCGCCTGGGAATGGAAAAAGATCCTCGACTTCGCCGCGCAGCACGGATTCTCGGCCATTGAACTGCGCGGCCTTGAAGGAAAGCTTGATCTGCCCGCGAATCCCATCTTCGCCCCCGATCGAATTGAGCAGACCAGGCAGGAAATTCGCGCCAGCAAGTTGAAGATTGCGTCCGTCAGCAGTTCGGCGCAAATGTATGTGGAATATCCGGCGAAGCGTGAAACGCAGTTGTCAGATGCCCGGCGTTTCATCGATCTAGCTGCTGCCCTTGAAGCGCCGTATGTGCGCGTCTTTGGCGGCAAGGCTGACTCTGACAAAAGTCCAGCGCCCAGCGATGACACGAAGGCTCGCGTTGCCGCGGGCCTGCGCGAACTTGGCACCTACGCGGGACCGCGAAACGTCACCGTAATTATCGAGTCTCACGACCACTTCACAGCTTCTTCGACTTTGAAAGACATCTTGAGTCGGGCCGATTCCGAACATGTTGGTCTGCTGTGGGACGCGCATCACACTTTCGCCACGTCGAACGAAGACCCTGAATTTACGGTCAAACAATTAGGCTCCTGGATTCGCCACACGCATCTGAAAGATTCGGTCGGCAGCGGCGAAGACCGCAAGTACGTACTGACGGGCCGAGGTAACGTTCCCATTCAGCGGCAGATCGAGGCGCTGCGCTCGATTGGATATAAGGGTTTCTACTGCTTCGAATGGGAAAAGCTCTGGCATCCCGACATCGATGATCCGGAGATCGCCATTGCTGACTACGCGCGCGTGGTCGGCCAATGCCTGGGAAATGCCCACGCCTGCGGATTGAACTAATCGTAGAAATGTAGCTCGTAACGTTTTCTCGCCCGGCGCTCGGTTCTAGCCAGCCGCGGGTGCACTGTCCGAAATCGTCTCGGTCTTAGCGTCCCAGAAAACTTTCCTGCCCAACCAGTACGATTGCGCTGCCATCATGCACGCCACGGAATGCGCGAATCCCGCATGCACCGACGCGTGCGGTTGCTGCCGCGAGCGCATGCACTCGATCCAGTTTGCCATGTGCTCGGTGGTGAGGTCGTCGATGCCCATGGGCGGAAGTTTCGTTTCCCCCGGCAGCATCACGAACTCAGATTTTCTCTTTGCGTCAACATCGGCGTCATCTTCGTGCGTCCCTTTTTCCTCGACCACTTGATAACGAGGGCTGCCTTCGCCACCAATGTTGATGAGTGTTGCCTTTTTCCCCATGTAGCGCGTGAAGCTGGGCGCGTCGTTGCCAAAGCTGGTTGAATAACTCACCAGAAATCCCTTGGGGTATTCGAGCAAAGTCTGAAACGTATCAGCATTTTCGCGGCCGTCGTGCCACGCGAACACACCACCATGCGCCACAGCCGATTTCGGAAAATTATCGTCCATGAACCAGTGCACCAGGTCGATGGCATGACTTATCCACTGATCCGGGATTCCACTCGAAAATTCTCGATACAGGCGAAACTCAAAATACAGTTGTGGGTCAAATGGGCGCGCCGGCTTGGTCATCAGCCACTTGCTCCAATCCGTATCCTGCTCGCGGATCTGCTTTACTTCCGGACGGCCGCGCCACCGCGGGCCGTGATAGTTCCACTCCACCTCAACCTTACTCACGTCACCGAGCACCCCACTGCGCGCGATTTTCTGCGCCGCTTGCTGATAGGGCTCGCTGCGGTGCTGAGTGCCAACCTGCACGACGCTCTTAGATTGCACCACCGTGTCGCGCGCTGCTTTTGCCTCGCTCAATACATTGCCCATCGGTTTCTCGACGTAAACGTCCTTGCCGGCTTCCACTGCCAGTTTCAGGATGGGGGAATGCGAATGTTCCGGCGTCGAGATCAAAACGCCGTCAATGTCCTTCATGGCGAGGAGGTCTTCTAGATGCTGCACTGCGCGCGGCGCCCGGCCGTAGTAGCCCGTATTGGTGGCCACGGCTCTTTCGCGATGGACTTTCCACAGATCGCAGATCGTGGTCATCTCCACGTTGTGACTGGATTTCAACTTCGACGTGATTTCGTCAAGATCTCCGCCACGGCTTCCATTGCCAATGTGGCCCAGCAAAATGCGATCGTTGGCACCCACGATATTTTCGTAAGACAGTGCCGTGCGCGGCAGCACAACTCCTCCGGCGATGACGGCGGCGGACTTGCCCAGGAAAGCTCGACGGTTAATCTGCGAAGACTCACTCATGGTTTGCTCCAGTGCGGGAATCGATTGGCCATACTACGCGCGACATGTTTCCAGTCAACTGTCTAGCTAATGTTCTATTCCATGTTCTGATCAACAGCGTAAAGTATTAACCCGTCTTCAGACCGTCCGGAACCAGCGGAAGCGAACGCAATCGAACTCCGGTAGCGTCGAATATGGCATTGGCGATGGCCGGAGCGAGTCCGATCATCGGGCACTCGCCCGCGCCTACCGAAGGAATGTCCTTGCGATCGAGCAGGACTGTTTCCAGGATCGGAAGATCGCTGAACCGCGGGACGCGATACTCCGACATTCTGCCGTTCAGAATCTTGCCGTTGTCAAATTCGATCGCTTCGAACAGCGCCCCACCTAATCCCTGAACGTTCGATCCTTCGATTTGATTGCGCAGGCCATCCGGGTTCACGATCGCGCCACACTCAAATGCAGACACAACGCGAACGACTTTCACGTCGCCGGACTTCTGGTCGACTTGAACTTCCGCGAAGGTCGCTATGTTTCCTAGCTTTTCATACCCACCGCCCATGCCGAATCCATGGCCGGCTGTCTTGCTTTTGCCCCAGCCGAACTGTTTCGCCGCGGCCTCGAATACCGCGCGCAGCCTTTCATCCTTCAGATTCTTCAGGCGGAATTCCAAAGGATCCAACTTCACGGCGTGTGCTAGTTCATCCATGTGTGACTCGCGCGCGAAATGGTTGGCGGTCGCGGCCAGGGCGCGGTACGATCCTTGCCGCAAAGGAGAATTCGCTTCGTGGAAAACGATGCGCTGGTTCGGAATGTCGTAGTAGGTGCGAATTCCCGCCGAACCGGAATTGTAGTTGTGGAACTCCCATGCGGTGATCGTTCCGTCGCCGCGGACGCCGCTAGTCACGTCGATCACGCCAGCCGGGCGAAAGTACGCCCAGGTAAATTCTTCTTCGCGCGTCCACACGATCTTTACGGGACGCTTGGCCGCTCGTGCCAGCCGCGCCGCCTCAATCGCCGTCTCACCCGTATGCTTGCCGCCGTATCCCGAGCCTGTGTCCGGCATCAACACGCGCACTCGATCTTCGGGAATGTGAAACGCCTCCGCCAGTTGGCCGCGAACTCCGAAGGGGCGCTGCGTCCCCGTCCACACAGTCAGGTTGTCTCCCTCCCACTTCGCCAGCGCGGCGCGAGGTTCGAGCGGAACGTGCGCGATGTAAGAAACCGTATACGTCTGTTGCAGGCGATGATCGGCCGCGCTCAGCGCTTGATCTACGGCGCCGACGTCGTAGCGGTCGCCGTCTCCCGACGGGTCCTTGCCCTCGGCCGTATTCCTCCGCAGAGAGTCGAAGAGTTCTTTGCGGGAAGGTTGCGGCTCGGATTTCCACTCGGCATGAATCTCGGCCACTGCGGTTGTAGCAGCCTCGCTGCTTGCCGCGGCGACGCCCACGAAGTTGGCATCATGAACTACCGTGGCGCCCGCCTGCTCCGCCTTCTGTGTGTCCAGCGAAAGCAAGGTTGCGCCAAATGTTGGCGGCCGCAACACCTTTCCGTACAGCATGTCCGGCAATTTCTGATCTGAAGGATAGCGGTGCTTCCCGGTCACAAAGTCGCGCCCATCGACTTTGTGTGCAGACTGGCCCGCCACTTTCCAGTTTGTGGCCGGAATCAGCTGAGTGTCATCTGAAACTGTCTGGCTCAACAGTTGCCCTTTGGTCAGCGCAGCATATTCCACCGAACGCTTGTCCTGTTGATCGATGATCTTACCGTCCGCCGCAATCAGACGCCAACGATCCGTGTGCCACTGCGCCGCCGCCAGGCCGATCAGTGTTTCGCGGGCCGCTGCCGCGACTTTGCGCAGTTGCAGGTTCATGGTTGGAGTCGTGCGACTCCCGAACGTGCCCATGTCGAAAGGCGTGAGCTGAGTGTCGCCCATCACTATCTCGATCTTGTCGATTGGCACCTGCAGTTCTTCCGCGACTGCCTGGCTTAGAGACGTCCGAATGTTCTGGCCCATCTCGGCCTTGCCCGTGTAGACAGTGACCTTGCCGTTTTCTGCGAGATGAAGCCATGCGTCAACTTCTTTGGGAAGCGAATCGCCGCGTCGCCCTGACCCGCCTGATTCCTGGGCGATGAGGGCTGGTTTCAGTATTGAAACCACGAGCACTCCGGCGCCAAGAAACTTGAAAAAGTCCCGGCGATCGAGATCGAAACGATACGGAGGCGCGGCCGTGAGTTCATAGCGTTCCGGCTCCAGTGGAAAGTTCGGGTGCATCTTCGCGCTCATCGGCCCGCTCCGTTCGCGGCGGAAGGCGCTGCCGCGATGTTGGCTGCTTTCTGAATCGCGGACACAATGCGCGCGTAGGTTCCACAGCGGCAAACGTTGCCGTCCATGAACGCGATGATCTCACTTTCCTTCGGCTGGGGAGTTCGCTTGAGCAGAGCGACTGCCGACATGATCATCCCCGACGTGCAGTACCCGCACTGCAACGCACCGGCCTGGAGAAATGCTTCCTGCACGGGATGAAGTTGGTCACCGCGGGCCAGGCCCTCAATGGTTGTAATGTGCTTCTGCGAAACCGCGCCCACTCTGGTGATGCACGACCGTTGCGCCTTCCCGTCGATCAGGACGGTGCAGGCGCCGCATTGGCCTTCTCCGCAACCGTATTTGCTTCCGGTCAGATCGAGTTGCTCGCGGAGCACGCTCAGCAGGCTGGTTTGCGGATCGGCGTTCACCGCGTACGGCCTTTCGTTGATGGTGAGGTGAATGACAGCCATTCCGATGCTTCCGATCGACGAAGACCCGCGGAGTTAAGGCTGGACTGATTCCCCGGCTCTGCACGGCCCGAAAATTAAGTTGCATCCTTGCCCGGCTAAATTCCTGCGCGCGTCAGGACTTGATGGTTTTCGAAGCCGTGTCCCACGTGACCGGCCTCTGCCGGAAATACGACTCATTCGCCATGTGACAGGCGATAGCGGCGTTGTTGCCGAACACCGCATCCTCCGTCACCGGCTTGCGCGATTTTACCGACTGGAAGAATACGTTCAGGTGCGGACGCATGTCATCCCAGTCGTGGCCCTTGTACACAGTGTCTTCACGCACGGGTTCTTTGCCGAGTTGCGGATCGTGCTCGGTGTGCCACTGCTTGAAGTATTCTTCCCGCATCTTCGCCGGGAAAGAAAAAGCGTAGTAGCTGGGATCCATGTCGACGCCGGATTGCGGGTTGTGCCGCAAGTCGAACTCGCCGGCGTCGAGCAGGCCTTTCGGCCCCATGAACCTCGCCGTCTCTGGACTCTCGCAGCCCAAGTCGAGACGTACATAAACCGGGATACCGTGATAATCGAAGAGCACGGTGTGGAAGTCGGGCATATCGCGGCCGTCTTTGAAGCGGAAAATTCCGCCCATCGCGGTCGCTGACTTCGGGATTTCATTCCATCCCAGCGTGACCAGCATTCCGCTGATCAGATGCACCATTAAGTCGCCCGCCACACCGGTGCCATAGTTCCGCCAGCAGCGCCAGCGGGCGAAGTGGAACTTGTTGAACGGCACTTTCGGAGCATCATTGAGCCAGGTGTCCCAGTCGAGCGTTTCGGGCGATAGATCGGGCGGCGGTGGATATTCCCACGCGCCGGTGGGGTCGTTTCGTCCCAGCGTTAGTTCTACCATTTCGATGTCACCAATCGCGCCGCCCGCGTAGAGATCGCGGGCCGTGGCGCAGAGCACCGAACTTACGCGCTGCGAGCCAATCTGCACGATGCGATTATTTTTCTGCGCCGCGTCGACCATGGCCAATCCGTCGGCCACGTTGTGCGACATCGGCTTCTCACAATAAATATCCTTGCCGGCGTTGCAGGCGTCGACCACCACGCGCCGGTGCCAGTGATCGGGAACCGCTGCTACGATGCAGTCGATATCTTTGCGATCGAGCAGGTCCTGATAGTGACGCGAAGTGGGCAAGCTCGCGTTGCCAGTAATTTCCTTGGCCAGTGTGTGCCGCCCGTCGTATAAATCTGCGGCGCCGACGCACTCCACGCCGGGAATTGTGATCGCCCCGGTCAGCAGACCCGACCCCTGCATTCCGATTCCAACCATGCCGAAGCGTACCCGGTCGCTGGGCGCCACGGAGCGCCGCAGCGGTTGAGCTTCCAGTAAGACGGTCTTCGAAGCCAGCAGGCTGCTCGCAGCAGCAGCACTTCCTTGCAAGAATGCGCGTCGCGAAAGAATACGTTTCTTCATGCCAATGCCTCCCGATGATTTGACTGCGACCTGCTCCGGCACGCCCAACTACTTTTTCAGCGGCTTAATTGCCACTTCCTTGAAAAACACGATGTCGTTGTCGCTGTGATTTTGCAGGCCGAAGTAGCCGAAGTTCGGCCTGGGGCCACGCTGCGGTTCGAAATCAAATTTCCGGTCAGGCACTGGATCGCCGTCTGAATAGTCGGTGACTTTCACACCGTTCAGCACCACAATCGTGCGCGGTCCATCGAGTGTGATGTCCATGGTGTTCCACTCCGGGCCCGGCTTCCATGCATGCTTCACCAGAGGCTTGGTCAGCGAATAGAGCATGGCTGTCTCGTGGTATTCATCCTCGCCCGACGCCTGAGGATTATTGTCGATCTGTACTTCGAAGCCGTAGTGCACCGGCATCCATTCTTCACGGGGTTCTAAGGGAATGCGGATGAAAACTCCCGAATTGTCGTTCACGTCGCGCATCTTGTAGACGACGTGAATCTGGCAATTGCCGATCTTTCCGCCCGTCCAGTAGAGCAGTCCCATGCCGCCGTGGGTGCGGATCAATCCATCTTCAACCGTGTCGCCGCCCGGGCCCACATGCTTCCACCCGATCAAATCTTTGCCGTTATAAAGCTGTTGCCACTTATCGGGATCGCCCTTGCATACGTTCTGATTTTCATCGGCGGCGAAGGCCATTGTCGCCAGACCGGCAAGCACAAAAAAAGAAACAATAAATCGTTTCAGCACGGGGAATCTCCTGGCTTTCCGCTTAGCTTAGTTTGGGACAGACCAACATACTCGCACGCGCGTCCGGAATCAACCGGAGGGAGAAAGGTGGGCGAATTTCTGTGTTCGGCTGGGAAGAGGCACGTAGAAAAGCCGGGGTCGCGACACAAGAGTACGCCCTTCCCGCCGAAGGCGAGAAGGAGCGCAACTCCGCTGTGGTTTCCACGATGTCAGTGGGCGAAGGAGAAGTTCAGGCCGGTGGTGAAAATCACGTCGTTATTCTTGGTGCTGGCAGGCGGGTTGGAAACGTAAACGTCGCCGAACTGGTTTTGCCATCCCAGCCACTTGCTGATCTTGGTAACGGTTCCGATGTTGAAGTTTGTCCGGTACTGCCCGGTCTGCTGCAGGTTGGGATAGAAATAGAAATTCTCTGTGACGCCAGTGCTCTTGCCCAGCTTTTGGGTCAATTCCTCGCCCAGAGTGAGAGCCACGAATCGGTTGGTTTTTCCGTACGACTCGAAGACGCCTGTCGGAATAATCGAAGGGGGAGTTGGGGGCACCTCAAGTCCGTTCGAATAAACTTCGTGGGTGTAGTTGATGCCACCCAGGAAGTTCAACGTGGTCTGGTCGGACTTGATGGCGTGATAGCCGAATCCACCAGTGTAAACGCTCCGCAAATCCAGAAACTGCAGCGCGTTGGCCGAGTAGTCCGCCGCGCCGAACACGAACAGCTTAGGATTCACGTTGCGGTCGTAGCGCAGGCCGCCCGTATTGAGGTTTGCGACTGTACTGGGCGTGGCAAGGTTATTGGTGGTGTCGATGGAACTGGCGTAGAGCGTGATCTTGTCGTTGAGCGTAGTATGGGCCGCGTTGAAGGCCAGGGCCAGATTCTCCGTTTCGCTGTTCCCTCGAGCGACGGAGAAGCCCACATTGGCTCCTCCTGTCCATCCGTGTCGCAGTCCTGGATGCAGAGATTTGTCGTAGGCCGTCTGCTCGGCGTCATTGCGGATCAGCGTTATATCGCTGGCAGGGGCTTCCACGGTGCCTGCGGTCTTGGTGGCGATTTCAAGCTTGCCGTCGGTGGTAGTGACCGGACCGACTGCTGTCTTTCCGCCCTTCAGGGTGACGTGCAGCTCCTGCTCAGTCTTGATCTCCTGAATGGCGCCGAACTGAATAGTCACGTCTCCCGCGGCCTCGGTGTGCAGAACCAGCGTCTTGCCGTCAGACTTAACCACAGTGCCGGTCAGCCGGTCCCCGTTTTTCAAAGTGACCTGGTCAGCGAAAAGTGATGATGCCAGTACAAGAAATGCCGTCAGAAAGAACACCTGAAATCTACGCAACACGGCCTACCTCCAGATTGCAGAGTTTTTGGAATGATAACGCTTTGGAACCCCGGAATAACGACGGAACAGAAATAGGGATACAGCAACGAAGAGGCGGAAGCTACTGCCGGAAGAGGCCGACCACAATGCTCTTCAAACGGCTACCCAGAAACGGCTGACTCAGGTCAGCTCTTGGTTTCAGTCTTCTTGCTCGAATCGCTCGAGGACGGTGCCGGAGGCTGTTCCTTCATGCCATCCTTAAAGCTACGAATGCCTTCGGCCAGTCCCTTGCCCAGTTCAGGCAGTTTCTTGGGGCCGAACAACAGCAGGGCGATGCCTGCTACCAGGAGCCAATGCCACGGTGAGAACTCACCCATAAGAACCTCCAAAAGTCTCTATTGCCAACGGCAACTTATAGGGTACGGGAGGCCAAAAGGGAAGTCAAACCTTCGGCTCACTCTCTGGACCTTCTGTAGCCTTTCCTCCTTTTACCTGAAAGGTAGTCCCAATCCTCGGTGAACCCTGCCACGCTGAGTTGTGATTTCGAGCACATCCAACTCCGTTCCAGAAGCACCAGTCGGGCAAAGTCATTCTGGCTGGTTACCTCCGTGACCTTACCGGCGCGTCCTCGGGCGAGCTATGTTTCTGGAGGGGGTTTCTGAAGGCGTTCGTCCTCCAAAGCCGCCACCAGCAAGCCAATCCACGCGTCAGGGAGTCCGGTTGAGAGTGCAAGCATCACGATTTCTCCTGCTATTTGCCCTGACCGCGGCAGCTACCGCGCGAGCCCAGGTTCAGCCCGTCGATACCACGCAGCTCGCCGCCTGGTTGGTTGGCGGAGTTCCCAGCAGCCGTCTCGCCCGCCTGGTCACAGAACGCGGCCTGGCCACTTTGCCCACGCGACACGAACTACGACAGATCGAATCGGCGGGTGCAAACAAAGACCTGCTGCGCGTGCTGAATTCAGGGAACGCCCAGTCCGCCCGGGTGGGCCTTTCGATTCCAGAAGCTCTATTGAAGGCCGCGACCGAGGCCCGCCTGCAGCGCTTCCATGAAGCCGAAGCCGACCTTCGCCAGGCAGTAGATTCCGCGGCATCCGTTTCTGAAGCGCCAGCCCCTGGCACCCAGGCTTCCGGCACCCAAGCATCCGACGCACACAATTCCGCGCTGCACTTCGCGCTCGGCGTGATTTACCGCCAGCAGGAGAAATGGGACGACGCGTTCGACGAACTCACCCAGGCCACGCAGCTCATGCCCGACCTTCCTGAGAACCACGGCGCCCTGGCTTATCTTTTCTATCGTATGGACGATGGGCCGAACGCGATAGCCGAGGCGCGGACCGCGCTCAGCATCGATCCCAACAACGCTGAGGCTTATCAATTTCTAGGGCTAGGCCTGTACTCGAACGGTCAGTACGGCGCGGCGGTGCATGCCTACAGCGAGGCGCTGGCCCGCGACCATGACAACGCCGACACTTATTACGACATGGGCATCGCCCTGCACGCAGACGGAAATCTGCCCCGGGCCATCGCTGCCTATGACGAAGCCATTCGCCTGCGGCCCTCCTTTTGGGAGGCTCACGCCAACCTGGGACTCATTCTGCACGAGGAAGGCAATCTCGATCAGGCCGTGGCGGAGTATCGCGCGGCCAAGCGCATCGCTCCCGGCGAAGCTTCCATTCGCAACAATCTCGGTAACACCTATTGCGATCAAGGAAACTTCGACTCGGCCATTCAGGAATTGCACACTCTTTATCGCGATCATCCCGAGTGGCAGCAAGGTCACGCCTGCCTAGCCAGCGCCTACATGGCGAAGAAGAACTACGATGCGGCGGTCGACGAACTGCGGCTGGCCGTGCAGCAGAATCCGACCGGGTCCACTGAGCACCGCATCTTAGGCCAGGCCTTACTGCTGGCCAACAAACCAGACGATGCTCTGCGCGAGCTGCAACTGGCCGTTTCTCTGAATCCCGACTCTGATCTTGCGCACCACCTTCTGGGCACGCTTTTGTTTCAAAGGCAAGAGCTGCACGCCGCGGAAAAGGAATTTCGCGAGGCCCTGCGCGTGAACGCCTCGGCTGATAATCACTATTCACTGGCTGCGTGTCTGATGACCATGGACCGCTACGACGAAGCATTGTCGGAGCTGGAGACGGCGTCGCGCCTCGACCCCGAGCGTACCCTGTACCGCGCCCGCCGCGAAGAACTGCTCAAGCTGATGAAGGAACCGAATTCGCGTTAAGCTCTCGTATGGCGATCTGGATGTGGTGACGGGCGCCTCACCCGTCCCGCCAGCGCGAAGCGCGGCGGCTCAGAGCGATGACCCCGCCACCAGGAGCAGAAGCCCCGCCGCCGCAATCCAGACCGCCCGCTTGGCCAATGCCTGCCGCTGTACTACGGTGCATAGGCGAGGGCACAGCCAATCCTTACACTAGAGTCGAGTCCGAGCCCCATCGGGCGGCGCAAACACATCGACAGGGGAACTTCCGATGGCGACCAACGCAACTCGAACCCAGCAGTCCACGGTGAACGCCGTCGTGCAAGCGGCTTTGGGCAAGGAACCTCGCCGTACGGACAGTTCGTCCGCTGCCAGTTCGCCGGCAGTCGCACCGCACAAGCCAACCGGATACGGCCTGCCCTGCGCAAAATGTCATCTGTACTATCCTGCCGATCTCGATGTCTGCCCGACCTGCAGGCACAATCAGCGCGTATCCGCGGTCGCCCCCAAACGGCCGCTGCCGGTGTCGCAAGCTGCTGTCGACCCTATTCCTGATACCGCCGTGGTCGAGCAGGAGCGGGAAGAATTTCTTCGTCAGTTCAAGTCGCAATTGCTCGAAGCCCACGCCGAAGTTGCGAACGCTGCAGAATCAGTTTGTAAGTTTAGCGAGCAGCATTCCGGGGAGTCGGGCAGCGCCGAGATCTGCCAGGTCTGCTATGAGCGCCTGGAAGAGCGGCTGGACGTTTGCGAAGCAGCGTTCCACATGGAAATTAAAGAAGCCGCCCAGATCATCTACGACGCGGTCTGGGCCGATCCGTCAGACCCCAACAAGACATATCAGAACGCTGCCGGAGCCCTGCTCACCGAATTGCGCAAGCGCGCCGGAATCACCGCCGCCCTGAGCCCGTTCCAGCCGCTCGAACACTAAATACCTCACGGCCAGTACCCGACACCGCAGGTCTATACCGCCTAAGGGTAAACAAAAATACGGGCTTAGCCGGGCCGCGCACTGCGCTGTTTTGGGGTCGGCCTAATCCTCACTCCTCCCGCTAAAATGGTCCGCATGCCCAAGGCGATTGTTGCGATCGGTGGCGGAAACATAAGAACAAGAGGAACTGCCGCTATTGATCGCGAGATCATCCGTCTCTCCCACAAAGAGAATCCAAAGCTTCTGTTCATCCCAACCGCGAGTTCCGATGCCGAACCCTACTGGCAGCACATTCAGGAATATTTCGGCGGCTTCCTGAAATGTGAGACCGATGTAATGTTCCTCATCCGAGAGAAGCCTTCGAGAGAGCAGATCCAGAGGAAGATCTCATCGGCAGATGTGATCTACGTCGGCGGCGGCAACACCCTGCTCATGATGCGGGTTTGGCGGCGGCTGGGCGTCGATATGCTACTCAGAGCCGCCTACGAGAAGGGAACTGTGCTCTGCGGCATTAGTGCCGGCTCGATCTGCTGATTTGATTCCGGCCATTCCGATTCCATGTCGTTCTACAAGCCGCAAGATTGGAACTATATCAACGTGAAAGGACTGGGGCTCGTCAAAGGGATCCACTGTCCCCATTACAACGGGATGACCCGGGGCGTGCCCCGGCGCAAGGACTTCCGCGACATGATTCGCAAGATCGGAGGCGTCGGAATTGCACTTGAAGATAACTGCGCCATCGAGTTCATCGACGGCCGGTACTATCGCGTCATTCGATCGAAAGAGTCTGCGCGGGCCTACAAGTTGTATCGAGCTGGCGGCGAGGTGATCGTGGAGCAGATTCGCCCGGAGAAACATCCTGCGCCTGTCGAGTTGCTCACGCGGGCCAAGTCGACTGGAGCCAGTTGAGCGCTTTCCCTCAATTTTTGCTTTGCCCGCAAGATTCGGATAGTCCACTCCGCAGTGTGCGCCGTATGCTTTCCTTGCCATGACAACCAATGCCATACTCGCAACGGAAAACTTGGAAACAATGCCCGTCCGTCAGTCCAAACCGACGACTCAATCGGGAGAAGCAGCCTTGGATCCGCGCTGGAATGCCGTGCTCTCTCGCGACGCAACCCGCGATGGCGAATTCGTCTTCGCCGTCTCGAGCACCGGCGTATATTGCCGGCCATCGTGCGCGGCGCGTCGTCCGCGCCGGGAGAACGTGCAGTTCTTCCGCTTGCCGGAACAAGCCGAGCGGGCGGGATATCGCGCCTGCCTGCGCTGCCGGCCGAAGTCATTCAGCGGCAATGCGCAGTCGGGCGGCGTGAAAGCAATTTGCCGTTTTATCGAACAGCATCTCGACGAGCCGCTCACTTTGCAGCGGCTGGGCAAGGAATTTCGCCAGAGCCCGTTTCATCTGCAGCGCCGCTTCAAGCAGGTACTCGGCATTACGCCGCGCGCCTACGCCGATTCCTGCCGCCTGCGGCTGCTGAAGCGCAACCTGCAGAGCGGGGATTCGGTCACTCGCGCCATGTATGACGCCGGGTATCGTTCCAGCAGCCGGCTCTACGAGAAGACCGCGTCGCAGCTGGGGATGACGCCCGACAAATACCGCCGCGGTGCGATTGCCGCTACGATTCGCTATATCTGCGCCGACTCGCCGTTGGGACGCATGCTGATCGCGGCCACTGATCGTGGCATCTGCTCGATTCAGTTCGCCCGGAGGGACGACGAGCTGCTGGAAGGGCTGAAGCATGAATTCCCGTTCGCGTCGCGCAAACTCGATGATAGCGGCTTGCAGTCGTGGGTGAGCGCGCTGCTTCGGCACATGCGTGGCAAAGACGAGGATTCAACGTCCTCACTGCCCCTCGATATTCGCGCCACAGCCTTCCAGCGCCGCGTGTGGACCTACCTGCAATCGATTCCGTTCGGGGCCACGCGATCTTACAGTGAGGTGGCGAAGGCGATCGGCCGGCCGCGCGCAGTTCGCGCCGTGGCCCGTGCCTGTGCCACCAATCCGGTGGCGGTCGCGATCCCCTGTCATCGTGTCGTTCGCCAGGACGGCAGCATCAGCGGATATCGATGGGGCATCGAACGCAAGCAGGCGCTGCTGGCGCTGGAGAAACAATCGTAGAGACGCAGCTTACTACGTCTCTGTTGACGCTGTTTCGGACGGTGGTGAGAGAGATATTGCCAGCAACTTTATATGGATGCCATATCTTGGAATTGCCCGGTTGGCGTTTGACTCCGCAATCTGCCGGAGCTTAAATGAGAGGAGCGGGACCGGTTCGTTGACTCTCCCGCGAAGGCGAGGCTATGCGAATAAACGTTGGGACGCTGGCATCGATTCTCTTGGCGGGCGCTTTGATGTGTGGATGTGGCGGAGGAAGTAGCGGTGGGGGCAACTCAATCTTGACGCCGGTCATCACGTGGGCCACGCCCGCGACCATTACCTATGGCACGGCGCTGAGTCCGACGCAACTAGATGCAACGGCAAGCGTGCCTGGCACCTTCGTCTACGCGCCAGCCGTAGGTACCGTGCTTGCGGTCGGGTCGCAGAGCTTGTCTGTGACTTTTACACCCACGAACACGATCAGCTACACCACGGCTAAGGCCACGGTTACCCAGACAGTAAACCCGACGGCGCCGACCATTTCCACGAGTACACAGAATGGTGTACAGAATGACGCGGTGATCGTCAGCCTGTCCGACACGACTCCAAGCTCTGTAATCTACTACACGGTCGATGGCACCGCGCCCACGGTATCGTCGCAGCAGTACCAGGCACCTTCTCTACTGGCGTCGAACCTTACGCTCAAAGCGATTGCTGTTGCCGGAGGAAACTCCAGCACGGTCACGAGCCAGACCTTCGCGCTCAATATACCCTCGGGTACGCTGGTGTGGAGCGACGAGTTCACCAACACCACGGGCCTTCCAGCAGAGCCTAATCCCGCAATCTGGACCTACGATACCGGCAACAGCGGTTTTGGCAACAATGAACTGGAAACTTACTGCGCGTGGGGATCATCCACTTCTCCGTGCAGCACAACGAGTCCCAGCGAGTATGTGGGTCCCTACACGGGAACAGATGGCGTTTTGTATATCGTGGCGCAGCAGCCGTCGCCCAGCGTGTACACATCAGCGCGGTTGAAGACGCAGGGCCTGTTCAGCTTTCAGTATGGGCGGCTTGAATTTAAGTCTTTGGTGCCGGAGGCTCAAGGGTTCTGGCCGGCGAACTGGCTACTCGGCAACAATATCGCCACGGTCCCATGGCCGGCGTGCGGCGAACAGGACGTGCTGGAACGCGTGAACGCGGTCGCAACGCCAGATTGGAACGAAGGCTCGGTTCACGGGACCGGTTTCACCGGCGGGACGGGACTTGGCATGCAGTACAACTTTCCCAGCGGGCAGACGGCGGGAGGCGAGTTTCATACTTACGGTATGATCTGGTCGCCCAACAACGTGCAGTATTACATCGATAGCCCTTCCAACATTTATGCCACCTACACGACCTCGAGCCTGACCCCGCTTAATGATGGAGCAGTCTGGCCCTTTGACGCCGGCCAGAGCAATTTCATTATCCTGAACCTGGCCATCGGCGGGGATTATCCCGGGCCGCCCGACTCGTCTACTCCGTTCCCGTCGGAGATGCTGGTGGATTACGTCCGGATTTATACGAACTAAGTTTGGCCCGTGGTATTGCGATTTCGAACGACCAGCCAGTTCACGAGTCCCAGCGCAATCGTCGCGGCTACGATCAGGGATTGACTGCTGTCCACTTGCGTGACCAGCGCGGCGCACATAAGAACAGCGATTCCGGCGAAGAAATTTCCGGCGGGCAGGCGGAAGCGGACATCGTCCGGTTGTTTGTGGCGGAGCACGGGTAGCGCGGCGCAGCACACCGCGTAGTACAGCAGGCGGGCAACGGCGGAGAGCGTCACATTCCATTTGAAGTTGCCGGTGAGCGAGAACCCCCAGACCAGCGTGGCGAACACTAGAATCGAAACGTAGGGAGTGTGAAACCGCGGATGAATCGCGGCGAAGGCTTTGGGGAAATCTCCCTGCTCGGCCAGGGCGAACGTGACCCGCGGCATCCCCAGAATTTTCGCGCTGAGATATCCATAAAAGGAAATCAGCGCGCCCACGGCGACCAGACCCGCCCCGAAGGATCCAACCGCGACTCGCGCGACATCCGCCAACGGACGGTCGCTGTGCGCCGCGTCGGGGAGAACTCCGACCACGACCCACTGAATGAGTGCGTAGATTACGGTGCAGGTTGCGAGCGCAGTGAACAGAGCAAACGGAGCGTCGCGGCGCGGAGCCCGAGCTTCACTCATGGGCACCAGGGCGGTTTCGAATCCTCCATAGGCGAAGACCAGCAGCAACGCTGCGCCTAACCACTGGCCGGTGGTGACGGGGTTGGGCAGGCGAGGTGAAATTCCGGCGGGATGGCCCCGCAGTACGATTAATCCCAGGACGATCACCGCAAACAGCGGCACGAGTTTTGCCGCGGTAAAAAAGTTGCTGACTTGCGTTCCTGCCTTAACGCCGCGCACGTTGATGAACGCGAGCACCCCGATCAGAACTGTGAGAATCAGCGCCCTCGGCAGCGGATCGCGGGCATGCGGCCAGAATTCGCCGAGATAAATCACAAACAAATTGGCGTTCGCGGCCGGCGCAGCCGCTTGCCCCAGGAAGAGCATCCAAGCCATTTGAATGCCCATGCCCCGTCCGAAGGCCGCGCGCGCGTAGAGGTAGGGACCTCCGGCGTGCTGAAAGTGTGACGCGACTTCGGCAAAACAGCCGAAGATGATGGCCATACCGACGCCGGCAAGCAGCACGCCCAGAGGGCTGAACCTTCCCAGGCGGCCGGCGATGGCGGATGGAAGTCCGAATATGCCGCTGCCAATGATCGAGTTCAAGACCAGGGCGGTCAGGCTCCAGCGGCCGATGGCACGGATCAGTTGCTGGCTTGACGGGCTTGGTGGGGTCTGCGGCACGCCGTGTTGTATCACAGATGAATAGATGTGCGCTGGTTGTGGTCAGCCCGGTGACCTTGGCACATTGGAGCATGCACCAACGGGCAAGGGCGGAAGTCCGTCTGAGCGCATCCAGACCATTGAGTGAATGCGAAATGCGCGCCGCGCGATGCTCTAAAAGCCGCGTCAATCAAGGCATCTCGCCATGGTGACCTTTTTTCGCTCCAAAGTAATGGCAGAATTACCAAAGGCGCATGCCCGTGGGACATCTATTCGCTGCGAGTTGCCGATGAGATGGTTGATCGATCAACAGAAATGGCCAGCGACAATATGAACGATCTTCATCTCCGCATCGCGCGCGTCACCGAGGATCTGCGAACGATCCAGCAGGAGCTGAACTGCGCCGCCATGCAGGCTCCGAGCGATCCGGAACTCATGGAAACGCTCAATTCGCTGTCGGAGACTGAACCGATCGAAACCCTGCGTTCGGCGCTCGATCAGATGCGACACTTTCTCTGGTTCTATTCGCAGGTGATGAGCAACGAACCGGAGCTCGGCGACAAATTGCGGCAGGCAGGGCCGACGAAGACCGCGAGCGATGAAGGCCCTAAATTAGAAACTTCTTTTCTCGATCAGCTTTCCCGCGCTGACGAACTCATGCTGTTGCATCATCTGGCCGAAGCCCGCCGCCGCAAGCCCAACTAAATCTCAGACTAGAAACCTTGGCCGCGAACGATGGTCTTGAGCACTTCGCCAGCTGAATTCAACACAGTGAAATCCGCTGAGACACCCTTGGCCAGAATTCCGTGATGGGCGGCCAAGCCCACGGCCCGCGCCGGATTCAGCGTGGCGGCCTGCACCGCGTCCCGCAAGGTCCATTCGGAAAACCTGGTTATGTTGCGCACGGCGCGATCCATGGTGAGCACGCTTCCGGCGAGGCTGCCATTCGAAGTGCACTTGCCGTCTTTCACGTCGACCTCAATCGGGCCTAGCTGGTAGCGGCCATCAGGCATGCCGGTTGCTGAAATTGCATCGGTGATAAGCACCGCGCGTTCGCGCCCTTTGGCCCGTAAGAAAACCTTCACTACCGCCGGGTCAACGTGAATGCCGTCGACAATAATGTCGGCGCTCAACTGGTCATTGCTGAGCACCTCGCCGATGATGCCGGGCTCGCGATGATCAAGCGGGCGCATGGCGTTGAACGTGTGGGTTGCATGGCGCGCGCCGGCCTTGACTGCAGCTTGCGCGACCGGCATTTCCGCGTCGGAATGGCCGATGCTCACGCAGACGTTGCGCCGGGCCGCTTCGGCAATCACTTCTATGGCTTCAGGAACTTCAGGAGCGATCGTCAGCATGCGCACGTGGCCACGCGCAGCTTGCCAGAGACGTTCGAAGACCGCAACCGTGGGCGCGACCAGAAATTCCGGGGGATGCACTCCCCGCCGCTTGTGGCTAAGAAACGGCCCTTCGAGATGAATACCCAGCGGACGACCCTGCGCGGAATCGTCAGGCGTGGCGCGTGCGGCTTCGATCGCGTCGGCTAACCGTTCTAACGCAGAGCAAGTCACGTCAAGCGGAGCGGCAACGGTGGTGGCAAAATATCCAGTCACACCGTGAGTCGCCAGAAATTTGCCCAGTCGCGGGAATTCAGAAAGCGATGCCCGCATAAGGTCGAGTCCGGCGCCGCCATGGATGTGGATGTCGACAAATCCAGGCGACAGCGCTGCGTCGCCGAAATCGATCAACGAAGTGTCACCGGGAACTTCTCTCGTGGCGCGCGAATAAACCTCACTGATCACCCCGTCTTCTACCACCAGTATCGGGTTCTCGATCTCCTCGACAGGAGTGTAGAGCCGGGCCGCTGTGAACGCAGTCTTCATGGGGACGAACGATATCTGAACCGCTTGTCGAGTTTTGTCGAACCTGCTCTATCGACCAGTTGTCCGACAAAAGCCTATCGTATCCGTAACCCCAAGTTTCCGACAACCGGGGATTCTGCAGAACCGCTCCGCCGGTCGCGAACGCCGGCACAGACGCGTGACGGTGAGTGTTATAATCCACAAGGAATCCGGAAGTTTTCTGCGAAGGGCGCCCGCGGTTCCTCCAGCGCCTGCTGCACAATGTCGGGGAGTGGCTCAGCCTGGTAGAGCACCTGGTTCGGGACCAGGGGGTCGGAGGTTCAAATCCTCTCTCCCCGACCATCTTTTTTCATTGTCCGTTCTGGAGACATCTAAAGCTTAAGGATCGAGTGCCTGGTATTGCCCACGGGGCTCGAACTTCGGGAAGCCGCTTAAATACGGATCTCTGGAACTGTTGACCCGCACGGGCTGATAGTTAGGGGCTGACGGAGCCACCGAATCGGTAAGTGACGGATACGGTCGCATAGGAGGGTATGCGGACTCCTACAACTTCCTGAATATCGGAGGGGTAGATGCTTTCTGTCGTCTGCCCGGTGTAGCCCCGGGCGATCAGGAAATTCACTGCGGCATCCAGGCGTCCGCTGAGGAAAGGGCGAAGCACAGCGCCGCGAAACTCCTTCACCGGAGTTCCCGTGCACTCCGCATTCAAGTTGGGCAGGCATCCGGTGCCCAGCGGTTTCGTGCCTACGTATTCGAACTCCCCTCGCGTTTGTAGACGAAAGGGAAGCTTCTGGATCGTTCCCAGCAGATCGAAGAGAGTGCGCGGCGCTTCTGGGGTCGGTTCTCCTGTGTCCAGGTCACGAGCATCTGCCTTCGAAAAGGTCGCCAGAAGTGATCCACGGCTGAAGCTTTGCCGCACCGCGAAAGTCATAAAGCGAAGCCGGCTGGGCCCTTCATTAAACTGTAGTCCGGTATCAGGGTTAATCTTTGCCAGTTCGGCGCTGCTGGTGACGTGGCCTAGGGTAAGTCGCAGGTCGGTTCTGTGAATCGTCTTGCTCGCGACTAGCTGATAGGAATGTGACGTCGCCACCGGCGATCCAACAGTATTACCGGTGCCAGGCGTTCCGATACCAACGCGTGGGTCTTCGGTGAAGAAAGCCTGACCGAAACTGAAAGAAAGCAGCGGAACGTACCACGATTGCTTGGGAAGGAAGGAAACCGTCGCCTTGGGCGAGTTCACGCCCACCCACTTCTTAAATGAATTCTGCGGCTGCAGCAAATCGTCGTTGTTGACATCGATTTCGTCGCGGCGCCAGCCGAGATAGTAGCGAAAGTAGCGGGACAAGCCGCCTTCGGCGGCGATGTAAGGCGTCACCGATCCGATAGTCACGTCATTTCCGTCTACGGGAGTGAATGGACCGTAATAGGCAGGCGAGGAGCGGTTAAAGAATCCGTAGTGATCGAGATCGTCGCGTCGTGGGGCTTCGCGCTCGTAGTCGAGCCCTCCCAGCAAGGAAAGATACTCGGCAATCTTGTTGACATAGTTCGTGCTGGCCCCCGCCACGGTGCGAAACTCACTCTGGCGGATGAGCCCCTGTCCAAAATCGGAAAACAAGGAAAGATTGTAGCTGCGGAAAAAGCCGGAGAGCTGCAGTTGCTGGCTTTGGCTGAGCCGCCACACGTCGTTCAAAGCGATCAGCGCGGTGTGAGTCTGGTCCTTCTGGCGCGGGTCAACGGTGTCGCCGTAGTTGAGGAAGTTGGCGTCAGCGGAATTCAACGCAAAGATTGGAACCAGCCCCGGAACATAGGAAAAGCCGTAGTATCCATCCCCGAACAGCGTAAGCCGATGGTCCCCAGCGTGAAACGTTCGCTCGCCATTGAATTTGTACTGCCGCCGGTGTTCCAGCCGATCGAGAAATCCATTGCCGTAGGAAGCTGCCAACGCCACCCATGATTCGGGAGTGGGACTTAGCCCCGCCACAACATCGATGTCCCGATAGTCTCCGGTAACAGTAATGAATGGATCGAGGCGAGACCGGAGTCCATACGTCGCCGCCAGATTCACCGAATGATTTCCTTCCCGAACGTTGAAAGCACCGCCATCGACCTGGACGCTTTCCACAACCTCCGGAATGAATATGTTGGGATCGGCATAGCCATTGCCATGGGCATTGGCCGAAAGATTGTTAGGCACCAGGTAGCTGCCCACGGCGATGTACTGCGCGATAGGCTCGCCGTGATCTCCTGCGACTCCGGGAGCAAAGTACTGTGGCGCTTTAATCCCGCTGGAGGCAGTTTCAATCGGGTATCCGGGAATCGACACGGGCGCGCCCGGGCGTCCGGGATTTGCGTCCAGCAGCTCTTCGCGAACAAACACTTTCTCCGCTGGATCAGGCGAGAGCACATCCGTGCCGTTTACATCGGCAGTAACGGTGACGGTCTCTACCCGGGAAGAAATCTGGCCCATTCGGATGGTGATCTCCGGATTTCCGTTGGCGTGGATGGTCTGGGTCACGATGACCTGTCGAAATCCCTCGGCTTCAACCCTGACGTCAAACTCTCCGGCGGACGCCAATCTGATTTCGAATCCGCCATCTGGCCCTGAAATAGTTTGGCCCAGAGCCTCACTTTTTTCACCGGAATCGTGGCGGATGAGCTGAACCGATGCTTTGGGCAGCCCGTTCCCTCGAGGGTCGGTGACTCGGCCCCTCAACAAAATCTCCTGGGCTGAGAGCGGAAGAGTAAGCCAAGTCACCCACGCGACAAAAATTGCGAGTTTTTTCCGGTGTGGGAGCATGGTCGCCTTGGCTGTCGCGCTATTCTAACGTTGCGGGTTCCGCGCCGAGACCTGGGCCAGGACGAGCTGCGCATGTTCCGATCCGACGGCGTGCAGCGACACCGCTTGCTGTAGATAATTCTGCGCTGCTGCCCGGTCCCGCACCTTCAGGGCGATTTCGCCGGCATGGGTGAAGATTTTGGAATCGCGGATTCCGACCGCCAAGGCAGCCTCGATCTGCTTGCGGGCTTCCGCGTCCTGACCGCTGACGTGCAGCGCCCAGGCATAAGCGTCGAGCGTATACGCGTCATGGCGCCAGGCGAACTCCCGCTTTGCCACGTTCAGCGCCTTGGCCGGCTGGTGTGCGTGATCGGCATAGTAGAAGACTAGTTCGCGGTTGGAATTATTCTTACCGTCGGATTCCGCAAGCGATTTTGTTTCGAAGTCAGCAAATGCGCGCTTCGCCTCCGCGCCGCGACCTGCCAACTGCAAGGCCTCAGCCAGATCATAGAGGTATTCGACATGCTTTGCGCCCTGATAGCGTTGCTGTAAAAGGGCGACCGCTTCTGCGTGACGCTTCTGCGTGATGCGAACCTGGGCTAGATTTCCTAATGCCAGCGGATAGCCCGGAAGAAGAGTCAACGCTTGCTGCAAGAGTTTCTCTGCCACTTCGACGCCGCCCGAAGCCAACCGAAGATGGCCCATCTGAGTGAGCATCAATGCACGTTCCGCAGGTTCGGTCGGAGACGTCGACTGATAAGCCAGCTCCATTAGTTCATAAGCGCCCTCGGTGTCCCCGAACAACTCGCGCAAGTGGGCTGCCCGAGTCAAGGCCGGAAGATTACCGGGACGAAGATTGAGCATCCACTGGGCGGCGGTCTCGGCCTCGCTGTAATTGCCGAGTTCCACGTCTGCATCGGTCAACAAGCCGTAGACCATGACATCATCAGGAACTCCCTTGTTGAGCGTCTTTGCAGCTTCCAGCGCTGCAGGATATTCATGTTCGCCCAGGAGGATCGAAACGTGTATTTTCGCGGCTTCGAAGTTGTTCGGAGCCAACTCCAATGACTTCTCCACCGGGTCCTCCGCTTGAGCGTAGAAGGTGGCATCAGCAGTCTCCTGGGCGCGGCGAACGAGCGCCGCAGCGAGCAGGTCATAACCTGTGTGCTCCTTCGGCTTGTCAGCGATCGCTTTGCGGGCGGCGGTTATGCCTTGCGCCGACGGGGAAAGCTCAGCTGTTGCCGCGTTAGATGTACTCTGTCCAGCTACCAATGTAGCCACCGCCACTACGATGATCCACAACACTAGAATTCTTTTCATGACATGCCTCATTTTTCGGATTCGAAAGAAAATCGTGGCCGCCGCGCTGAGCACGACGGCCACAAAGATTGCTAGTTCACAGGGCAGATACCGCCGGGTTGTCCGGTGCAGCCTGCCTGTCCGGGACCGGTGTGAGCGCTGTTGCGTCCACTGTTGGCCGGCATTACGTAAGGGAAGGAATTGTTGAAACCTTCCGTTTTGGTGTTGACGCCATCTCCGAGGGCCAAACCATACTTCGTGGAATCCACGAGGATGCCTTCGATGGCGCGGAGAGAGATGTCAAATACATCGTCGATCGGTCTGCGTCCGTTGGGGTAGCCAGCCACGTCGCCCGCGATGAAGCCGAGCCGTTTCTGACTGCCGACCGGTGTTGGTGGGATGCCCGTGTTGAGCCGCAGGAGGTCGGCGACCGGTCCGGCATCCTTAGGCCCGCACCCAGGACAGATGGGAGCTTCGTACTGCACCAGGAGCAGTAAATCCTTGCGGGGATTGGGCGGAACCGGAACACCCAAAGAGCTTAAGACTCCCGCCGCTACCGGCTCCAGAACGAAGTTCGCAAACTGTGAGTCGTGAATGGGAAAATCCATACTGAAGCGATCCTTAGACCCAGTGCCGATGACCGCCTCGTTAATCAGCGGATTGCCTTCACGGTTCACCTGCTGAAGTGGTCCGAAATTTTCGTCTGGGCTCGGGGAACGCCGTACTGTGATTTGATGACGTGCCGTGCTGCCATACGTTCCGATGACAGCGCGCTTGTCGCCTGCAGGGTGGATCTGGCCGTCCACCGTCAGCATCGTGATGGGAACTTCCAACACAATGGAGTTGACGTTGTATCCGCCCACAGCGTCAGGGGCGTAGTTGTGAGTATCGTCAGCATCGATCGCCGGCGACAGGATCGGCCCGGTTCCAGCGCGGAAATTCACCGAGTCAAAGAAAGCGCCCAAATCGATAAAGAAAGGGTCATCCGCAGTTCCCGCCCACACGGTGACTCCATTGCTTAGGCTGTTAATCCCCTGGTTGAACAGCGATGGATAGTTCGGCATGGTCAACGGACCAACGTTCGACGGAACCGCATAGAGCGTTTGTCCGCCATTGAGCACCGTTGCCTTGCCATTTTTGATCATGGTAACGGTGTAGGTCTGGATCAGGCTGAGGCCCTCGGAACCGGCGCCGCTCAGTGACGTGATCGGTGGAACCCCGGCGATGCCGCCGACGAATCCCGTGAACAACTTGGGATCACGGATTTGAGTGTTGAATCGGAATTGGAAAACGACGTCCGGAATTCCGTCCTGGTTGTTGTCGATCTGCATCTCATACACGACATTGGGATCGAAGGGGAAATAGTTGGGTCCGTTGGCCGGCTCCAGGAGCGGGTCAACGTTCAAAATGAAGGTGACTTTGCTGGGGTCGTCGTAACTGACGAAGGCGTACCAGTCCGTAACGTCTGCGCTACGGTCCAGTGCCGTGATAGGCGCTTCGCGATGGCTTGATGCGAACAGGCTGGAAGGTGCCAGCATGAGCAGCGACATCGCGAGGGCCACGATTGACTTCAGCTTTTTCATGGAAATGCCTCTCTACAGAATTCGTTGACGTCGCCTTAGATCGAAACTGCTCGGTGAGTTAGGACCGGTTGCAGCTACTCTGGCTCAGTCCACGTACCCCAGTTACGGTGCCACTGTTGCAAACGGATTTCGCGAATGAAAACTATTTACAGTGATTTAACTAAGAGAGTCAGGATGTATCCGGAGAAATCGAGAAGCACTCGAAAACATCGAAGCCAGTAGAGGACGAGGCGAATATCTGGGGACGGTTAGCCCGAACCCAACCTCGTTCAGGCTTATTGCGGGATCCAATGCACCTGTGAAGTGAATAACCCGTCCACAAAACCAATGTGGTAGACGAGGAAGATGCCGAAAGCCATACTGGCGAAACCGGAAATCGTGGCCAAGTGTCGATTGATGGTAAAGAATTTCTTGCCTGTGTAAACCAGAGGTATTGAGATAGCCGCCGTCATCAGAATCATTCCCAGCATCGTGCCGAAGCCAAAAACCAACAGGTACGCTGTTGACCAGAGTGGACTCTTGATCGTGGAAAGGACTAATAGGGCGACCGCAGCCGAGCCGGCCAAGCCGTGTACGAGACCGACCACTACAGGCCGAATGGTCTGGTAGAGACCGAACTTCCCGACCGTCCTGTCGAAGAAGAGTTCAAGCCTGCCCGAAACTCTTGGGCTGGTCTTACCAGAATCCTCGGAGAAGCTGTCGAGGGAAACGGCCGACTGTGGCCCCGCGGTTTTCACTGGAGTAAGGCGCTCCGTAATCCAGCGCATGGCACCAGTCAGATTCAGTACCCCCAGCAGGATCATCATCAGGGCAACGCAAAACTCCATGGACAGCCCGAGACGGGGTGGGATCACGACACCGAAGACAATAATTGCGGACCCAACGAGGAAGATCGTCAGCGTGTGTCCCAGTCCCCAGAGCAATCCAATCGTCGCCGAGCTCTTGATCGACTTTTGGCGGCTCACAATCGTTGATACTGCCAGCACGTGGTCGGCGTCCGTGGAATGGCGCATGCCGAGGAACAATCCCAGCAGAATTACTGTCGCGAACGGAACCAGTTTGTCTTTGGAGAGGAAATCATGGGAAAGAAGACCATGCCAAATCTGAACTGATGCGACCGCCGACGCAGTTATTCCGACACCCAGCACCACCATGAATGCAGATGACAAAAAGGGAAGATAGCGAAGGGCAGCATTACCCGCCCGGACGCGCGAGGACATCACGCGTTTGGCATATACCATGGTTAGGCCGACAACTACAAGCACAGCTGCCAAGCCAAAGCTAAACGCGGTGATCAGAAATAACCCGAAGCCAATCCGGTGAAGGGAGAAGGCACTCAGGAGCACGACCAACGCCGCCGGACAAGGCACGATTCCTCCGGTAATACCCAGCATGCAGAGTTCCCGCAATGACAAGGCGCGCTCTGGTTTTGAGTTGGTGGTGACCGTCGCCCGACTGGTCACGTCCGCGCGCGCAGGTTGTTTGAACATCGCAAGAAACCAATGCGAATGCTGCTCTCCCGGCGCATGGGAATGATCTCCAGTCTCTCCGGTCCAGTGTCTGAGGAAAATGAAAATGCCGAGTCCGGCGACGCTCAGACCGGAAATTGCTCCAAGCCAGGGATAGAGCTGTTCGGGAACAATGTATCGTGATGCATAGAGGGTCAGGGCGCCTAACAGGTATACACCCGCTGTGTGTGCAGCGGTGACGACGATTCCCAGCAACACCGCATGTCTTGCCGTACCGCGTGAACCTACAAGATAGGCGGCAACGATGGTCTTGCCGTGTCCCGGCTCTAGCGCATGAAGGGCGCCTAGACCTGCAGCGATCAGAGCCGCCGAAAACAATACCCAGAAGCTCAGCTTGCCCTGCGTCGAGACCAGCTCTGTAAAACGACTGCGCGGCGTATTCTGCGGGTGGACCGCGGACGGAAGCGTAACGGTCGGTGCTGCGACGCTACTTGAAGAGTGCTCGGATGTCAGGGCAGGCGAAGTAATTGGGCCTGCAATCCCAGTCGACAATCGACCCTGTCCCGGGTGTGCGAGTGTTTGAGCGGATGCCTGATGTGACCCGCTTCTGCCTCGATGGATCATCCGGTTTGCAGAAGGCTCAGTCATTGCCGCTTCAACATGCTGCTCCGGTCCAGACAGGGAAGTCCTAAAGCCGACAACAGCGGACAGTTGCTGGGGAGGACTATTCAACGCATCGCTGGAATAGTGGGTCAATTCCTGGCTGCGGTCGGTGGCTGGTGCGGAGCTGTCCAGAATTGCGACTCCGTCGCCGAGAACCACGATTTCCCTCCAACCGCTGCGCCCTGGAAAATTGTTATCGAGGTAGGAAAGTTTGTGAGCACCCGCGTTGACCTCAAGCCTTGCCCGGAACACGAACTCGATTTTCATCGTCGGCAGACCGCCGGCCCCCTCGGCAAATGCCACCTGGCGGGATAGGGTATCTAGCCGGACGGCCTCGCCATCGCTTTCCAACGAAAGTCCTGCTTTTAAGAGTTGCTCCTCACGATCGAGATAGCGAGACGCGCTGGGATCGTCGGCATTGGGAGTAATGCCGAACTCGCGAATCTCCTGAAAAGTAGGAATTTCAGCCATATCGATCACATACCGGATCTCAACCGACCGCTGGCCAATCTTTACCTTCGAATAGTGGTTGACGCTGAAATTTCCCATGGGATGGGCGAAGGAGGTCGTTGACGTTGAAATCAGTACAAACAGGAATAAGACGATTCTCGGCAAGCTCCCTCTGCTCTTATTGTTGTGCATTGCTTGACCTCGATTCCCGCGATTGGCCGATCTCTCTCAACGTTCGGTTCGCCGCGTCGGCGTAAAACACGTGGAAATGCGGGTTCGCTTTCAATGCACGGCTTAAAAAGTCTTCCGCTTCAGAATCTTTGGCCAGGCCGCGATAGATCATGCCCGCGTGGAACAGGAGCAGAGAATCGTTGGTGTGCAAAGCCAGAGCATTGTTCATTGCCTCAGCGGCTTCCTGAATTCGGCCATTTTTGTAGAGAACCCAAGCCAGGGCGTCCCAGGTGTAAATGTCCCGCCGGAGTTCGAGTTCCTTCCGGGCCAGTTCCAGGGCCTCAGGCAGCTTGATCTCTTGATCCGCATAAAACAGGGCTAGCTCGCGATTGGCCAGCACTTGATTTAACTTGCCGAGGTGGCCGATGTACTCGACCAGGTCATACTGCTGCTGAGCTTCCCGCAGCCGTCCTACGTTCTTGTAAACGTCGCCCAACTCAGCGACATAAACAGGAAACGGAATGATGGCAATCGAGCGTTGATAGAGCTGAATCGATTCTTGGATTCTCCCTTGCGCTGCCCGGACCTTCGCCAGTCCGGCCAGGCAGCGATAGTGATTGGGATCGGCTGCTATGCCTGACTGGTACGACAAATCGGCATTCGCCAGGTCGCCGGTTTGAAAGTAGCGCTCGCCCGTTTCGAAATAGAGCCACGCGAGATTTTCTTTAGGAACATCGGTTTGAAGCGCGGCCGTGATGGCACTCTTCATCAGCCGGATGGCTTCCGCGGAGTCTCCATGCAAAAAGCGCAGATAGGCTATGCGACTGTCGCTCATGTACGCGAGCGCCAATGGGGATAAGACCGTCCGACCGAGAATCTGCAAAGCGTTATAGGCTGTTGCCGCATCCTCGTAGTCGCCCATATCGGTGTAGGCGTCCCCTTCGATCGCGAAGGCCGCCAGGTTCCCGGCGCCCGTGCCGATCGCCTTTTGCGAAAAGGTGAGGGCGTCGGAGAAGCGATGTTCGCCCATGTAGACCGATGCCATGTGAACCAGAGGATCGGTAGCGCGGAAGTCTTGCGGTGCCAGAGCCAGCGCCTTCTTGAGCGTTTGCTCGGCCAGGTCGTAGTAGGCAAGGTCGCCGGTCTCTCTGGCCTTCTGAAAGAAAGCGGATCCTAACCTGTCGTAACCTGCGTAATCGTCAGGCACGTGCCTTACGCGACCCTGCAAGATTTGAATGTGTTGGTCGGTCTCCGATTTAGGGGCCAGGCGGTTTCGCTCGACGGATTGAAGAGGCTCCGTCTGAGCCCGTACGGATGCGGCACAAAAGATCAGAAGAATCACGAGCCACTTGGCCATTCGAACCTCACTGGGAGTGAATAGAGGATTAACCTGAAGAACGTTGTGCGTCGCGAGACTGCCGCGTGGGCCCAGGGCGTTCCGGAGCTTTTCCGTCTACATGTGAAATACGGGAAGAAAGGCAAATCAGATTTCCGACGTTCGGATCGTTGGCAGGATCGACACCGCCCCGGCAAAACGCACAAGCACGGTTGCACCTGCCGGCGGTGAGTACGCCGGCAGAAGTCAGCGAGGCGAAGCTATCCGGCTAAAGAAACCGGAAACCCTCCTCTGTGCACTTTTATAGAGACAACTGGAAGGGAAGGGTGGGCAAACCCCACCCGACGTATCTGTGCCGGCGAAAGATCAGAAGCGTCAGTTGTTCACGCAAGTGAGGACGACCAGCTTTTCTCCGCTCCGGTCGTTCGGCGCAGATCTCGTCCAACTTCTTTTGTGCCGCTTTCTTTCTCTACCGCCTCCTAATAGGGCGTGACATAAGTATTCGTCAGTACGATCGAATAAAGGAAGTTCGAGGTCAAGTCGGCTGCGGCGCCGTTCTCCTGCAACGGAGTGCCGTTGGAAATGAACCCAGCTTCATTCTCGAAGATGCCGACAGCGATATTGTTGCTTGACAGCGCCTCAAGTCCTCCCGAGAACCCTGCCCCGAAAACATAGTCTCCGCCGCCAGTAGTGGTGAACGGAGTCTCGGCAAGAGTGCTCACATTCACTGTCTTGGCGGTGCCCCCGCCGTAGCCGCCATCTGTGTCGGTAATGCCTGTCACCTGCCACACAGTGTAGGAGAGTTGGGCCGTGATGATCGCCAATGGCGAGTAAACGGAATTCGCGATCGGAGCGGGAGCGGTCCCACCGTTGAGCGGGATCGAGACGGCCGAGTAAGCGATGGTTGGAGCCGTAATCACACCGGTTGCGTTCCGAACGGTCGCGAACAGAACGTTGCCAGTCGGGCCACTCCCTGTGGGCGCAGCGAGGAAGACTTCTACCAGCGTATTGCCGGCGGGGTAGGTGTGGAGCGTTGTTGGCGTGGTTGTGGTTACTCCAACCGGCACGGTGTAAAGCGTTGCCGTGGCCTTGGTTGGATCCTGGATACCGCCGGTGAGGGGATCAGAATAGTATTCGAACACCAGCACCGAATCGTTGCTGCCGACGAGTTGATAGCCGCTGACCGCAGTGCCGTTATTCGTGATCGTAGGCGCCGTGTAGAGGAGCTTGGGATTTCCGCCCGTCAGCGCAACCTGATAGAAGGTGTCGGTTGTTGTGCTTCCGGTGCCAGGAGTGAGGACGATGTAGTACAGATTGTTGTCATCCTGTGCGACGTTGCCGATGCTTCCCGTGGCTATGTTCTGGATTGAAGTAGCCACCAGCGTGGAGCCGTCGATGCGGTAGAGGGAAGTCGAACCTCCGGTGGTAGTTGCCGACTCGAAAATTCCGGACGTGCTTAAAGTGGCCTCGTCCAAGACGCCCGAAACGTAATTCGTGTTGCTTAGACCCTTGATCAATTCCGTGGGGGACGTGAAGGTGTCGTCCGCATACAGATCAAGGGAGCTGGTTGCTGAATCGAAGACCAGCAACCCGACCAGTTTGCTGTTCTGGTAAACCCCATTCATCTCGGTTGTGTTGAGGCTCACGACGACCGGGGCGGTCGTCGGCGAGTCGGTGTAGTGGACAACCTCGTAGGTGCCGCCGGTCGAGATGCACTGCTCGGCTGTGCCGACCTGAATGACCACAAACACCGAATCCGCATTGGTGACGTCGGTCTCCGAGTCGGAACTGATTTGGCAAATCTGCTGGGTCGAAGGCAACGACAGGCTGCTGATCTGGGTCGGCGTGGGGGTGGTCGTTGTGCCGGCCAGCATCAGACCGTAGATCTTGGTGGTTCCGGCGGAGGTGGTGTCAGCGTACATCATGACCTGCGGCGAGTACGTCGTCACGCCATTTTTCTGGGAGATTTGCGTTCCGATGGCGAGAAGCTGAGTCTTGTCTGTGGTGACCCAGGTTGGAGCCGGCGACGACGCCAGCTTGTCCGACGGAATGATGAACAAGCCCGTGCTTCCGGCCGGGGTTGCCTGCGGAATCGCGCTTGCGGAATAGGGGATCCAGTAGGGGCTGCCGCCTCCACCGCCGTTAGAGGAGCAGGCGACCGCGACGTTGGTCACGTCCGCTGAGCCGACTGTGCCGGAACCGTTGGTGACGGTGCACGTCTCGCCGGTCGGTTCGGTGCCGACGGTGACGTCGTAGGTTGCGCCGCTGGCGATCGGCGTTGTGAAGACGAAAGAGCCGTTGGCACTCACCGTAAGGGAATTGCCGCCGTTGTCGAGCAGCGTCACCGAAGAGGTGGTCAATCCAGAGACAGTGCCGCCGATGGTGTAGGCTTTCGGGGTAGCGCAGGCGACGGCAACGTTGGTGACGTTGGCTGATCCCACTGTGCCCGATCCGTTGGTTACAGTGCAGGTTTCGCCGGTGGGCTGCGTACCGACGGTCACACTGTAGGTAGAGCCGCTGGCAATCGCTGTTGTGAAGGTGAATGCGCCGTTGGCGCTCACCGTAAGAGAATTACCGCCGTTGTCGAGCAGCGTGACAGACGTGCTGGGGTTCAGCCCAGAGACGGTGCCGCCGATCGTGTATTTGTTGGCGGTGCAAGCGACGGCAACGTTGGTCACATTGGCCGACCCCACTGTGCCCGAACCGTTCGTGATGGTGCAGGTTTCGCCGGTGGGCTGTGTGCTGACGGTGACGACATAAGTGGCGCCGCTGGCCAGCGCCGTCGTGAAGGTGAATGAGCCGTTCGCGCTCACCGTAAGAGAGTTCGTACCGTTGTCGAGCAGGGTGACAGAACGCCCGCTGATCAATCCGGAGACATTGCCACCGATGGTTAAGGTGGTAGCCCCCGCGCACGCGACCGCGACATTGGTCACGTTAGCGGAACCCACTGTGCCCGAGCCTTTGGTGACGGTGCAGGTTTCGCCCGCGGGCTGAGTGCCGACGGTCACGCTGTAAGTCGCTCCGCTGGCCAATGCCGTGGTGAACGTGAATGCGCCGTTAGCGGTCACTTTGAGGGAATTGGTGCCGTTGTCGAGCAGAGTCACAGAAGCGCCGGTATTAAGCCCTGAGACGGTGCCACCGATGGTGAAGGTCTTTGCACCCGCACAAGCGACCGCGACGTTGATCACATTGGCCGCCACCACTGTTCCGGAGCCGTTGGTGACCGTGCAGGTCTCGCCTGTGGGTTGGACGCTCACGGTGACCTTGTAGGCCTTTCCGCTGGCTATCGCTGTCGTGAAGGTGAATGCGCCGTTGGCGGTGACTGCCAGCGCATTGGTGCCGTTGTCGAGCAGCGTCACAGAACCTCCGCTGCTCAGCCCGGAGACTGTGCCGCCGATGGTATAAGTATTGGCTTTGCAGGCGACCGCGACATTGGTCACGTTGGCAGCAACTACCGTGCCCGCGCCGGCGGTGACCGTGCAGGTCTCGCCCGAGGGTTGGGTGCCGACGGTGACAGCGTAAGCAGAGCCGCTTACCAGCACGGTAGTAAAGGTGAATTTTCCGTTGGCAGTTACGGTAAGCGCATTCGAGCCGTTGTCTAGTACGGTGACAGACCGGCCGGTAAGCAATCCGGAAACCGTGCCCCCTATAGTGAAAGTTTTGGGTACGCACGCGACCGCAACATTGGTGATGTTGGCGCCAACCACTGGGCCTGAAGCGCTCGTGACCGCGCAGGTTTCGCCGCTGGCCTGCACGCTGACCGTCACATTGTAGTTCGTTCCGCTGGCCAGTTTGGTGGCGAAAGTAAACGCACCGTTTGCCGCTACTTTCAGTGCGCCGCCGCCGTTGTCGAGCAAAGTGACCGATCGGCCGGTGATCAGCCCGGAAACGCTGCCCCCGATGGAGTACGTGTTGGCTTTGCAGGCGACCGCGACCGTCGTGACATTGGTCGAAACTACTGTGCCGGTCCCCTTGGTTACGGTACAGGTCTCGCCCGTGGGTTGCGTGCCGACAGTCACCTTATAGGCCGTTCCGCTGGCCAAAGCTGTGGTGAAAGTGAATGCGCCGTTGGCTGTCACGGCAAGAGAGTTGGCGGCGTTGTCGAGCAGCGTCACAGAGCGGCCACTGATTAGTCCGGAAACCGTGCCGCCAATGGTGTACGTGTTCGGTTTGCAGGCGACCGCAACGCTCGTCACATTGGCGGCAACCACCGTTCCAGATCCCGCCGTGACTGTGCAGGTCTCACCCGCGGCTTGCACGCTGATGGTGACGGCATAGGCGGTGCCGCTGGCTAGCTTTGTACCAAAAGTGAACGTTCCATTCTTTGCGACCTTGAGCGCATTGGTGCCGTTGTCAAGCAGCGTCACGGAACGCCCGGTGATCAAACCGGAGACGGTACCTCCAACAGAGTAGTCGTTGGCTTTGCAGGCGACCGCGACATTGGTCACATTGGCTGAACCCACCTTGCCCGAGCCATTAGTGACCGTGCACGTCTCGCCCGAAGGCTGCACGCTTATCGTGACTTTGTACGGGGCGCCGGTAGCGAGCGCGGTCGTAAAGGTGAACGTACCGTTGGCGGTCACGTTGAGCGCATTGGTGCCGTTGTTGAGCAGCGTGACAGTACGGCCGCTGATCAGCCCTGAGGCGGTCCCACCGATAGTGAAATTGGCGGCTTGCGCGTAGGTTGCTGAGGCAAGAACCACCAGGCACGCGAAAAAAGTTGTATAAAACTTCGAACGATCAGTGCGCATTGGAACCTCCGGCTGAGATCACGGCCTCCCGTGAGAGGCTTGGCACGGCCCATCAGGTCGTGGCCAAAACTTGAACATCGAATTCACGGGCACAGCGTCACGGGCACAGCGGACATAACACCATCTGTTCTAAACCAACGGTGTTCGTGAAAGAGTGCGGGCAACACGACATAAACATCCAGATTGGTAACTTCGTATTCAATCCATTGGGGTCAATCGATTCGGGCGAACACCACTGCAATCGTCTTTAACTCAGGGGGGAAGGATTCATCGGGGCAAAGACCCTGCGAGGTTACAGTTGCTCCCAAACATCCGTCAAGTGAATAGATAATAAAATCTTTGGATCAGCGGGTAAGCGTATTGGCCCGGTTGTTCTCTTCAATTGAGGTGCCCGTAGCGGCCTCCGGCGGTCTGCGCAAGTTTCCGTGCAACATCTTGCCCTCGCCAGTCCCCGCACGCGGATATCGCGAGCGTCGTGACACCGTATTCATCCGGAAGAAGCGCAATGAGGGTGAAGGCGATCCGATCATTGATCTCGTCATCGCCAATTCCAGTCACCGCCAAATGCGAGTTGCAAAGGGCTGCAACGGCTGCAAAAATTATCACACTTGCACAGTTTCGGACTTCAGGCTACAGTAACCGAGGTAGTTACAAACGGCTCTCTGCCGCAATCCCCTCTACCATCCCCCACTGCAGCCTTCCCCCTAAGTTTTGTCAGCACTTTCAGGAGACGTGGTCATGACTAAGTTAGGGTACCGGTTTTCCTTTTCTCTCGCTTCCGCAATGTTCATCCTTCTGTTGTGTTTTGCGCCCAGCGCGCTGGGTCAAAGCACGGCTGGCGGCAGGACTGGAAGCGACAGCGTTGTTTTGAGCCAGGCGTTACCCGCCTTGCTCGCGCTTTCCCCAGCAGCCGATCTTCTGCAGACCGATCGGCGCGATCGTGACAACAAGAACAATAACAACAATAACGGTTGCACCGCCCAGGACAAGGGACGGGACAAGCGTAGCAATTGCGCGGCAGTGCCCGAGGGTGGGACTGCGTTGGCATATTTGTCGCTGGTCGCGTTGGGTTGCCTGGCGACCGGGATATTCAGGAACCGTCAGCAGGCGCGCTTGCGCGAGACCAAGTAGCGAAAAGAATCGGGCCTCGCCTCATTCTCCCCCTCGAGGTCGTCGCCTCCCCAGCGGTCATTTCCGGCCCTGCAACATAATCTGCCGTAAGCTAACGAGACTCGTGCGCTGTGCAACGAGCTGCAACAACTCGCGGATACGTCGCAATTCTTGGACATAAAGTGCAAAGTATTGCACTCCGCGCCAAAGAGGCAGCCGCGTCTGCCAGGTGTACGGACGTCGCTGCTTGGGGACGCCATCAACCCTCGACTCCGCCGACCGGAATTCATTGTAAGTCTAAGAAAAAGTGTGTACTTAGCTGATATACACCGGAGGCGGAATACGTGTCGAACGCGCCCCGGCCAAGTCGAGATCCAGAATTGCGCAGTGCCAATCGTCCAGCTGTCTAGATCCTAAGTCTCTGGAGTACGCAGCAATGGTTACTTCATACCGCTTGCAATGTTCTGCAATCGCGTGTAAGCTGTGTTCAGTCAGGGCAAGCCAGCGATCAGTTGGCGTTCTTCTCTCCCCCGCCCTAAGGTTCACCGTGAATTTTCCCGTGTAGCTGGCGCCTTAAGACCCTGTGCATTGACATGACGACAGACGTGCTATAATCTATATAGAACTAGTAGGGATTATCGGCCTCTGTAAGACTTGGCACTTGATTTGCTCTCGAAGAGAATAGCGAGAGCGGTTGGATGATGGCGACGTAGCTACTTTCCTCCCCGGAAAAAGGCCGGTAGAGACGTTGTTCACAGCAGGTTCGTTGCGATAAGTAAGTCTCCCCCTTGGGTAGTTCTCCCCCGAAAGATCTCATCGTTGAGATCGAGAGCAGTTGTCTGGAAGTTGCTGATTCTTTTTGGGGTCACTCTGAAAGTGTGACTTAGAGGGCGAAGCTATGGCCATGAGCGCATTATCCTGGGAGTTGACGCAGCCGGTTCCCGCCGTCGAAGCGGGGGTTGAGGCCTGGTATGGACTGCACACGCAGTCACGCCATGAGAAGATCGTCGCCCAGCGGTTGCAGGAAAGAGGCGTCACGACGTTTCTGCCTCTGGTCACTGAGGTGCGTCGCTGGAGTGATCGCAAGAAATCCGTGGAACTGCCCCTGTTTGGCTGTTACGTGTTTGCGAAGTTTGCGCCGAACCGCACGGAGCGCCTGCGGGTTCTGCGAGTGGATGGGGTGTTCGGGCTGGTCGGCGCGCGAGGCGAAGGCGTCCCCATTCCGGACGAGCAGATCGATGCGGTCCGCAGTCTGATCGATGGGCAATTTCCCTGGTCGTCTCATCCTTTCCTGAAGCTCGGCCAGCGGGTGCGGATCCGCAGCGGGGCGCTGAATGGTGTCGAGGGCGTGCTGGTGCAACGCAACGGAGATCGCACGCTGGTGATTTCCGTGGATGCAATCCAGCGATCCCTGGCAGTGCGCGTAGAAGGATACGAAGTCGAAGCGGTTTGAAGCTCCCCAGGAGTCAGAAGTTCTAAGAATCCCCGGTCCTCCCTTCGGGGAAAGATGTATCCACCTTTGACGGAAAACACCAATAAATCCGTTCGCTTGCTCGTCCTGAGCCGGGAGCCGGCCGCATTTCGTCTGCTTGGTCCCCGGGAAGCATCCCACGCCTGGCATCTGGAAGCGGTTTCGAATGGCTGGGAAGCGATGGAGCGCGTGCAGGCGGAAGTCGCCTTCGACGTTCTGGTGTTGGATGTTCCTGTCCTGAGTGTTCCGTTCAAAGACAGCGAACCGATGCATTTCCTGCGCTGGCTGAGAGGCTTCCGGCCTGATCTGCCTGCGGTGCTGCTTTGTTCTCCCGACGATGCGGTCGGAGTGAAGGAAGCAACCGGGATGGGCGGGGAAGACCTGATGCTCAAACCTTTCGACCCAAAGCGCCTGGAGATCGTCATTCGGCGGCAGCTGAATCATTCCGGAAACGGCCACGCAGATATGACCGGCAAAAGTATCGAGCAGCTTGGCCAGGACACCTGCTTTGTCAGTGCGAGCCTGATGATGCAGAAGCTGCATGCGCAGGTCGCGCTGCTGGCCAAGACCGATGTCCCGGTGCTCATTGTGGGCGAGAGCGGGGCGGGGAAGTACACGGTCGCGAGCTTGATCCACAAACTTTCGGTGCGCTCAGGATTCAAACTCCTCCGCGTCAATTGCGCGACCATGCCCGAAGCCGAACTCGAAGCCGAATTGTTTGGCGGCGAGGGCGCTCCCGGTTCAGGGCAGACGAGCCTGGGAAAATTTGCCGCGGGCGAAAAGGGAACTATCCTGCTGGAAGAAGTCGCGGAAATGCCGGCCCGAGTCCAGTTCAGGCTGTTGCAGGTTTTGCAGAACCAGTTTTTGCAGAACAACGAACACCGCGGAGCCGCCGCCGAGGGATTGCCGGTCGACGTGCGGATACTGGCGACGAGCAGTTCGAACCTCGACCTCGCTTTGGCGGAGAAGCGGCTGCGGGAGGATCTGTACCATCGCTTGAGCGCGTTCACCATCCAAGTCCCGCCGTTGCGCCAGCGCAAGGACGAAATCGCGACTTTGCTGCGTTATTTCATGCACAACCTGGCGAGACACTACGGCCTGCCCGAGCGCGGACTCTCCGCGAGCATGGTGGCCGCATGCCAGCGTCATTGCTGGCCGGGAAACCTGCGAGAGCTGGAAGTTTTCGTGAAACGCTACCTGGTGGCGGGCGACGAGTCGATTTTCAACGAGAGCGCCCTCGAATCGCGGGGCGCCGGGGCCCACGATGCAATCGCGAGTCCAGTGAAACTGGGAGTGAATTCGTTTGAGGGGACCGGAGTTGAGCCTACGAAAGCGAAGCCGGACTCGTTGAAATCAGACTCGCCGAAATCGGACTCGCTGAAATCAATGATCCAGGCCGTCAAGTGGGAAGCGGAGCGCAACGCCATCTCGGCCGCGCTGAGAAGGACGGGATGGAATCGCAAAGCGGCCGCGCGTCTGCTGAAGGTTAGCTACCGCACCATGCTGTACAAGATCGAGCAGTACAAAATGCGGGCTCCGCAGCCTTATCTTTCTCCGCTGGCCGCAGAGGTCTCGAGCTACGACGAAGTCAAGGGCAACGGGCAGGCTAGGTAACCGTGTTAGGAAAAAATCTCACTGAAGGCTGTCTCCAAGGATTGGCCATGACCACAAAAGCTGGCTGCTGGTGGATGCAAGGAATGGCGGTTCTGTTGGTCAGCGGTACTCTGATCGGCGTTCTGGTCGGCACGGCCGGCGCGCAAGCAGCGCCCGCAACCGCGCCTGTCCACGATGCCGCGCCCTCGGCCGACAAGCCGCACGATGACAGTTTCGTGATCGGCAATGACGACGTGCTGGCGATCAATGTCTGGAAAGAGCCCGATATCTCGCGCTCGATTCCGGTGCGCTCGGACGGGAAAATCTCGCTGCCGCTGGTCGGGGAAGTCCAGGCTGCGGGGTTGACCCCGTTGAAGCTGGAAAAAGATATCGCTGAAAAGCTGAAGAGTTACATTTCCGAGCCCGAAGTTACGGTGATGGTGCAGCAGGTCAACAGCCAGAAATTCAACATTCTCGGGCAAGTGAATAAACCCGGGTCGTATGTGATCGCCAATTCTCCGACCGTGCTGGATGCGATCGCGCTGGCCGGAGGCTTTCGGGATTTCGCGAAGAGGAAATCGATTTACGTGCTGCGCCACGGAGCCAGCGGGGAAGTGCGCCTGGCTTTCAACTACAAGGACGTGAGTCAGGGCAAGAATATGGATCAGAACGTGAAGCTGCAGCCCGGCGACACGATCATTGTTCCGTAATCATGTTCCGTAGGTGTTCTGGAATGATTTTCCTTTCATGCTCATGAGAATTGCCAACTCAGTCTGGTTCGGTGTGGCCCTGCTGCTGGTCCGAGTGCCGGCCGGGGCGCAGGACAATACACCCGCCGCGCCGGCTCCGTCAGCCGGCTCCGCCCAGACTTCCACGTTTGTGAACTCGAGCACGTCTGCGAACGTAGACTACAGCGTGAATATCGACGCCAGTGAAACTCCGATGCTGACGCCGCCTCCCGTGAGCGGCCAATCGTACCCGGTGGCGCCGGTTTCGCAGGAACGGGCGAACTACCTGCGCGGCGGAGTAACCTTCGCGAGCGCCTACAGCGACAACGTCCTTGGATCAACCGCCGCCAGTTCCAAGCCGGTGAGCGACGTGAGCTATTCGGTCTGGCCGACCCTGGCACTGGACGAAACCACGAGCCGGCTGCACTGGACAGCGAACTACGCGCCCGGATTTACCTTTTACCAGCGCACCAGCGCGCGCAATGAGCAGGACCAGAACGCTTCCCTCAATTTCCAGTACCGCCTCAGCCCGCATGTGACGTTGAGTGCGATGGACAGTTTTCAGAAGAGCTCGAATGTATTCAACCAGCCGGATTTGGCGTCGGCTGGAGCCGTATCCGGCGGGGCGCAGGGAGATAACTTCTCGGTAATTGCGCCGATCGCCGACCAGTTGCACAATTTCGGAACCGTGGGCATCACCTACCAGTTCGCGGCCAACGCAATGATAGGAGCGGGCGGAACCTTCGCGAACCTGCATTATCCGAATCAGGCCGAAGTGCCGGGCCTGTTTGATTCCGAATCGCAGGGCGGGTCGGCGTTCTATGCGTATCGCATCTCGGCCGAGCATTACGTCGGCATCAGCTACCAGTATCAGAGACTGTTGACGTTTCCGACGCAGGGCCAGAACGAGACCCAGACCGACGCCGTGTTTCCTTTCTACGTATTCTCGCCGACGAAGAGGTTCTCGATTTCAATGTTTGGCGGCCCGCAATATTCAAACATAGGGCCGCAATTCATCGTGGGCGTCAGTGCTGCGCTGCCCGGTTCGCAGTCCTGGACGCCCGCGGGCGGGGCCAGCGTCAACTGGCAGGGACAGTTCACCAGCCTGGCCGTGAGTTATACCCATACCATTGCCAGCGGAGGCGGGCTGATCGGCGCGGTCGAGATGAATGCCGCCAATGCCTCCATCCGCCAGCAGGTCGGTCGTGCCCTGTCCGCGTCCTTGACCGGTGGATACTTTCAAAATACGGTCCTAGGCAACTTGCCCCAGTCGGTGGCGGGCAGCACCAACGGACACTCCATTTCGGGCACGGCATCGCTGCAACGGACGTTTGGCGAGCATCTTAATGTACAACTCGGATACTCGCGAGTTCATCAGACCTACAACGTCGCCGTCATCTCCACGACGCCGGACACGAACCGCGAATTTGTTTCGCTGTCCTATCAATTCTCGAGACCGCTGGGACGATAATTTTATGGTGGAAGAACTCGACGAGAAATCCGAAGGCTTAAATCTGCAGCAATATCTGGGCGTAGTGCGCCGTCGCCACCTCTACTTCCTCATCCCTTTGTTTCTGGGCTGGGCCGTCGTGTGGGGAGCGGGCTGGGTGCTGCCGAAGCGCTATGAATCGACCACGCTGATTCTGGTCGAGCAGCCGACCATGCCGAAAGATTACGTCACGCCTAACGTGAATGACGATTTGCAGGAGCGGATGCAGAGCATCACGCAGCAGATTCTCAGCCGCACTCGCCTGTTGCACATCATCGACGAATTCACCCTGTACGCTGGCCGCGCCGCTCAGCGATCGCCCGACCAGAAGGTGGAAATGATGCGCAAGGACATTACCATCGACCTAGTGCGGGATGAGCGCAATCGCATCACGGCCTTCAACGTCACCTACTCGTCGCGCAATCCTTTGACTGCCCAGCAGGTCACCAGCGAACTGACCGATCTGTTTATCAACGAGAACCTCGAAGTGCGGCAGCAACAGTCGCAGGACACGACCACGTTTCTCGAGAGCCAGCTGGAAACTGCGCGCAAGACATTGTCCGACCAGGAGCAGAAGATCCGCGAGTTCAAAGGGCAGCATGTGGGAGAAATGCCCGGGCAATTGGCGAGCAATCTGCAGATCCTGCAGGGCCTGCAATCCCAGCTGCAGAACGAAGAGGACGCACTGAATTCCGCCCGGCAACAGCAAGTGTATCTGCAAACCCTGGCGGATCAATACCGGGCGCTGCAAGGATCTTCGAAAGGCGCGGACGGCAACGGCCCTTCCATGGGGCTGCCGGCGATCGACCAGGAACTGGATAAGCTCAAGGCTCAGCTGGCGGATTTGAGCTCGCGCTATACAGAACGCCATCCGGATGTCCGAAAGCTGAAAGATCAGATCGCGAAGACCGAGAAGATGCGCGATCAACTGCTTGCGGGCTTGAAGACCAAGGACGCGGCGGGTGCCGGCGATGGAGCCGAAGCCGCCAATTCAGCGCTGCAGGGTGGAGACCCCGAGCAGGCGTCGCGGATGGCTCCGATCCAAAGCCAGCTGCGATCTAATCAGCTCGAAATCAGCAACCGCGAACACGCGGTCGCCGCGCTCAAGGCAAAAGTAGACGGCTACCAGGGGCGTTTGAATCAGGAACCGGTCCGCGAGCAGCAGTTGGCTGACCTGACTCGCGGCTACGAACAGTCGCAGGCGAATTACGACGATCTGCTGAAAAAGAAGAATGAGTCGAAGATGGCGACCAGCATGGAACTGTTGCAGCAGGGCGAGAGGTTCCGGATCATCGATCCTCCGAGCTTGCCGATCAAGCCGGCCTTTCCCAACCGGCTCAAGTTTTGCGGCATCGGATTGGGCGCCGGACTGGCGCTGGGTCTGGTGTTCGCCGGCGTTTTTGAAATGATGGACGATCGCATCCATGACGAAAAAGCGCTCCAGAAGATGCTGCCGGTGGGCGTGATCGTGGAAATTCCGGCGATTGCTCGTCCGGAAGACGAGCGCCGGGCGCGACGGCAGTTGTGGCTGGGATGGGCTGTGGCGGCCCTGGTTTCTGGTACCATCTTAGTGGGGTCGGCTCTCAGCTACTTGCGAGGCTAACGGCATCGCGATATGTACAAAGCCTTCTACAATTTGAAGCGTAACCCCTTCGAGATCACCCCGGACCCTTCGTTCCTGTGTCCGACCAAGCGACACAACGAAGCTCTGGCTGCCCTGTATTACGGCGTGAGACGGCACAAGGGGTTCGTGGTTCTGACCGGAGAAGTCGGAACCGGCAAGACTCTTCTGCTGCGCTGCCTGCTGCAACTGTTGAAAAAAAACAACGATGTTGCTTATGCCTACGTATTCAACGGCAAGCTGACTCCGGTCGAGTTCCTGCAGTATGTTGCCGGAGACCTGGGCTTGCCCGCCTCGGGCAAGAATAAAAGCGAACTGCTGCTGCAGCTGGCCAAGTACGTCATCGGGCGCAGCCAGAAGCAACTGACCACGGTGCTGGTGGTCGACGAAGCGCACCATTTGTCGACCGACATTCTTGAAGAAATCCGGCTTCTTACCAATCTTGAGACTGCGGACCAGAAGTTGCTGCAGATTCTTCTGGTGGGGCAGCCGGAACTCGACGACAAACTGGATTCAGTCGAGTTGCGGCAGCTGAAGCAGCGCATTGCGTTGCGCTCCCATCTTTCGCCGCTGGATCTCGAAGAAACCAAGGGCTACATCGAGCGCAGGCTGCGGCTGGCGGGAAATCCTGACGCCGCGAATCTGTTTCCCCCGGAAACGATTGTCGCCGTCTATCGCCACTGTCGGGGCATTCCCAGACTGATCAATACCATCTGCGAGAACGCATTGATCTCGGCGTATTCCAGGCAGGCCCCGAGCGTCACGCCGAGAATCATCGATTCCATCGCGATGGATTTCCGTCTCGACGCGGAGACGCGGCCGGCGGAAGATCTTGCGACCTCCGAGACGATGAACGTGCAGAAAGCCGCGCGGACGTTACTGGAGCTGTACTCCCTGTTGCGAAATGAGCAGTCGCGCGAGGAAGAATTCAGAACGCGGCAAGGGGAACGAGTCAATCGAATATGAGTCATATTTTTGACGCTTTACAAAGGTCTGAATCGGAGCTCTCAGGGACGGAAGCCGCGTCGTTTTCGCTCGCGACCGAGTTGTTGCAGGCTGCGGAAGAAAAGATGCGGGTCGCGGTGGCGCAACCGCCCGCAGCCGCCAAAGAACCTGCCGCTGTCGGGAGCAAACCGGACCATTCCACCGACGATCAAGCTCCCTTGTTTCCGGTTGATTTGCAGCAGTGTCCGAGTCTCTCGGTGGCCGTCCCTACCGACAGCCGGTTGGTGTCGATTGAGAAAGAAGAGAGCTTGGGGGCCGAAAAATTCCGTTTTCTGGCGGTCCGCCTACGGCATATTCGCCAAACCCGGCCGCTAAAAAAGGTACTCATTACCAGCACGATTCCGCAGGAAGGCAAGAGCACGGTGGCGGCTAATCTGGCCTGCACGCTGGCCCGAAGGAAGCAGCAAAGGACGTTGCTTCTCGAGGGTGATCTGCGCCGCCCAACCGTGGCTGCGCGATTCGGGCTGGGCCGAGTCGCGGGCCTGAGCGAATGGTTCCACGGTGAAGGCACGGCGATGAACATCTATCACCTGGAGAGTCTGAATCTTTGGGTGCTGCCGGCGGGAAATGCCGCCGAGAATCCTCTGGAGTTGATGCAGTCGGGCAAGCTGGGATCGCTGATGGAGCGCTTGACGGAATGGTTCGATTGGATTGTCATTGACTCTCCCCCAGTACTTCCGTTGGCCGATACCAGCGTTTGGGCTCGGCTGGCGGACGGAATTCTTCTGGTGACTCGTCCGGGCGTGACTGAGAAGCATCAGTTGGAGCGCGGGCTGGCCACGCTCGAAAAGTCGAAACTGCTGGGCGCCCTGATGAACAGTTCGACCGATGCATCCCACAGCGATTACTATCAACGATACGGTCCCCCCGCATCGTCTTCTGGGTCTCGCGACTCGGAAGGATTGAGATAAGCCGTATCGGCGCCAAGTAGTTCACGCGTTTCTCTTCTTCCCTCCCCCGAATGGCAAGGCTGGCCTGTCTCCGCTCCATGAACGGAAGCGGAACGAGCGGAGGTATGGTGGACGGACGTCGTAGCAACAGTTTGAGAGAGTTGGGAGCTGACTTGACCAAGTCCCTGGCAACGGGTGACGAGGCCGGGAGGCTCGGACAGTAATGAAACCAACCGTTCTGATCGCCACAACGTCTCGCTGGTTCCCGACCGCGCGCCTGGCCATGGCTCTGGCTGGGGCGGGTTGCATGGTGGATGCGGTGTGTCCTTCGGGACATCCGCTGGCAAGCATGCGCACCGTGCGCCGAGTCTACGCCTACCGTGGCCTGACCCCTCTGAGTTCGTTTGCGGGCGCGATCGCGGCAGCGCGGCCGGATTTAATCGTGCCTGGGGACGATCTGGCCACCAGTCAGCTCCACGACTTGCACACCCAGGAAGGACGGCGGGGGAAGGCCGGTTTTTGGATTTGCGAGCTCATCGAGCGCTCGCTGGGCGCTCCCGAGAGTTTTCCCGTGGTGTATGCGCGAACGCCTTTTATTGAAATGGCACGCGAACAGGGCATTCGCGCCCCGCAAACCGAGATCATCCCGGATCTCGACGGACTCAGAAAATGGGTCGCGCGGGTTGGGCTTCCCACGGTCCTGAAGGCCGACGGCACCTCGGGGGGTGAGGGTGTCCGGGTGGCAAACACGCTGGAAGAAGCCGAGCGTGCGTTTCGGGCTCTGCAAGCGCCTCCTCTGCTGGCGCGGGCCATCAAGCGGGCACTCGTCGACCAGGACAAGAGTTTAGTCTGGCCTTCGCTGCTTCGCCGCCGCTCGGTCGTGAATGCACAGGTGCTGGTCGCGGGGCATGAGGCAACCACTACGGTCGCTTGCTGGAACGGCGTGGTGCTTGCCAGTCTTCACTTCGAAGTGGTGAATAAACGCAGTTCGGTGGGGCCATCGAGCGTTCTGCGTTTGATCGAAAACGCCGAGATGTCGGCGGCAGCCGAAAAGATGGTCCGCCGCCTCGGCCTCACCGGAATCCTCGGGTTCGACTTTATGCTCGAGGCTGACACGGGACACGCGCATCTGATCGAAATCAATCCCCGCGCGACGCAGGTGGGACACTTGGCGCTGGGGGCTGGACGCGATCTGCCGGCGGCTTTGTACTCGGCGGTGTCCCGAGAGCCTTTCCGTGCGGCTCCGAAGATCACGGAGAAGGACATCGTCACGCTCTTTCCGCAAGAGTGGATGCGGGATCCAGCGAGCCCCTTTCTGACTTCGGGCTATCACGATGTCCCCTGGGAGGAACCCGAACTGCTTCGCGCCTGTGTTCGAAAAGCCTGGAAACTGAAACGCCACGATTCCCAGCTACCAGAATTACCGGCTCTTTCTACCCTTCGCATTCCGCGCTCATGAAAACTCCAATGAACACTCGCTCACTGCGTACTGGCCTCCCCAGCCGTCATTTTCCACAGCATCATTCCGTTCAAACCCCGGTGCAAGCGCCCGTTCAAGCCCTTGCGCCAACCGAGGTGCGCCGCCATCCCGACAAGCCGGTGCGAGTGATGAAATTTGGCGGGACGTCGGTCGGCGACGCGTCCTGTATTGCCCGGGTGGTCGAAATCGTTCGCGCTGCAGCGCGCGACAGCCAGGTGGTGGTCGTCGTCTCGGCGATGAGCGGAGTCACCAACCAGCTGGTCGCGGCCGCCACGCAATCGGAGCAGGGGCAGCACGCTTCTGTCACTACGATTTTCGAAGGGATTCGCGAACGACATGAAAGGGCGATCGAATCCCTGATTCACTCGGCAGCCGACCGAGAGCACATGGATTCAAAAATGAAGAAGCTGCTGGAAGATGGTGAACGCTTCTGCCAGGGGACGAGCATGCTGCGCGAGCTGACGCTGCGCTCACGGGATGCAATTTCGGGTCTCGGCGAGCGGCTTTCTGCGCCTCTGGTAGCGGCGGCGCTGGCCGAGCGCGGTGTGGCGAGTGAAGCCATCGAGGCGACGGAACTTGTCGTCACCGACTCCTGTCATGGCAATGCCGAACCTTTGATGGATCAGACCGGCGAACGCTGCGAAGCTCGTCTGCGCCCCTTGCTGGACCAGGATATTGTTCCGGTCGTGACCGGATTTATCGGAGCGACGGAGGAGGGCGTGCTCACGACCCTCGGCCGCGGCGGCTCCGATTACTCGGCAACGATTGTGGGAGCGGCGCTGCAGGCGGACGAGGTCATCATCTGGACCGACGTCGACGGCCTGCAAACTTCCGACCCGCGCCTGGTGGACGGCGGTTGTACGATCCCCGAACTTTCTTATCGCGAAGCTTCTGAACTCGCCTACTTCGGTGCCAAAGTGCTTCATCCGAAGACGCTTCGTGCCGTCATGCAATGCAGCATTCCACTCTGGATCCGCAATACCTTTACTCCGGAGCGGCCGGGGACCAGGATCACACCGGCGGGCCAACCGGGCGCCGGAGCGGTCAAGGCCGTTACGGCGATTCATGACGTGGTGCTCATCAACATTGGCGGCCCGGGAATGGTGGGCGTGCAGGATGTTCTCGGCCGCACTTTACGCACCACTGCCGCGGTTCGCGCCGACGTGCTGCTGATTTCGCAGTCGTCTTCGCAAAATGATTTGTGCCTGGTGATTCCGGCCGCTGTCGCCAAAATTAGTGTGGAAGCACTCCATCACGAATTTGCTCACGAACTGGCGCACGAGAAAGCGGAACACATCACGGTCGATCCTACGGTAGCCATTATCGCCGTCGTGGGCCAGCATATGCGCGGCGTAGCCGGAGCTGTGGGCCGGGCATGCAGCGCCCTCGATCGCGAGAACGTAAGCATCGTGGCCATTGCACAGGGCTCAACCGAGTGCACTTTTTCACTGGTCGTGCCCAAGGGAGACATGAAAGCGGCGCTGGTCAGCATTCACCGCGAATTCCAGCTCGGGGATACGGCCGCCCGCAACGTGGCCGAACCGATGGCGCCGTATCCGTGCTATCAAACCTTGCCGAACGACAACCACACGGAACAAGGAAAATAGGCTCGGCCTCGGGCTTCGAATCAGGCCAGGCACTTTCAAGGCTGATTAACTCGAATTCGCCCCTCGCTCCAGGCAGTATCGACAGAACAAACAATTCAGGAAGGACGTCATGACAAGCGCCACCCACGAAATCGAGCCAGTCGCCGCCGGGCAAACGACTTTGAAGAGTTCCACGCCGCAGAATTCCGGCAAGCGGAGGAAAGTCTGGATTGATATCGATAACTCTCCGCATGTACCGTTTTTTCTGCCCATCATCGAAGAGCTGGAAAAGCAGGGCGTCGAAATGGTGCTGACTGCCAGGAACATCTATCAGGTATGCGAGCTTCTGGATTTTTTCCACCTGCCCTGCCAGGTGATTGGCAAGCACTATGGCAAGAATAAGTTCATGAAAGTGTTCGGCACTCTGGTCAGGACGCTGCAATTGGCTCCAACCGCGCTGCGAATGCGGCCGAATGTTGCGGTTTCGCACGGATCCCGAGCGCAGCTGATGATCTGCAAGGCGCTGGGCATTCCCACGATTGTGATGCACGACTACGAACACTCGACCAAGACCGGGTTTCTTGAGCCCGACTGGTTTCTGATGCCGGACGTGATTCCCGAAGGCGCGATGGTCCGCAAGACGGATACGGTGATGAGGTATCCTGGCCTGAAAGAAGATGTCTACGTGCCGCGATTTCGCCCCGATCCGACGATCCTGACCCAGCTGGGTATTTCTCCGGACGAGCTGGTAGTCACTCTGCGCCCTCCCGCGACCGAGGCCCACTACCACAATCCAGAGAGTGAAATCCTGTTCGCAGAAACCATGCGACTGTTGTCCTCCAACCCGCGGGTCCGGGCCGTAACACTTCCTCGTAACGCCCGGCAGGGCCAGCAACTGCGCGAGGAATGGAGTGAACTGATCGCTTCCGGTCAAATGCTGGTTCCGGATAAGCCGGTGGACGGCTTAAACCTGATCTGGTTCTCTGACCTGGTGGTGAGTGGCGGGGGAACGATGAACCGCGAAGCTGCGGCTCTGGGTGTGCCCGTGTACAGCATCTTCCGCGGAAAAATTGGAGCCGTCGACCGGTATCTGGCAGACTCCGGCCGGCTCACCATGCTCGAGAGCGTTGACGACGTACGCACCAAGATCGAATTGGTTCGCTGGAATCGCCCCACAGAGCCCAAGGATCGCAACTCCCCGGTGCTGCAATGCATCGTGGCCAGCATCCTGTCGGTGTTGGACTCTGGCGGTCTGAAGCGCGCGCGCCTGCCGCTGCAGATTGCGAAGGGGACTGATTCAACCGTTGGCGAAGCATAGGCCGCACTGAATTTGCAGCCCTCCCCCAGAACTGTATTCGTGGCTGAGGAAATCTAACGGATGACGTCTTACGCTGTCGGCCCTGTCTTCGCCGAACCCGGGCAATTGTCGCGAGCGGCCAAGGTATCGAATTGCATCGAACCTCTGAAGGACGGGCGTTGGGATTCGTTTCTGGCAAAGCATCCTCGCGCGTCGCTCTTCCATTCCTCGGCCTGGCTGGCAGCACTGAACCGTACCTACGGATTCCGGCCGATTGCCTATACGACGTCTTCGGCCGGCGACGTACTGGAAAACTCGATCGTGTTCTGCTGCGTGGAGAGTTGGTTGACCGGCCGTCGCCTGGTTTCATTACCGTTCTCTGACCACTGCGAGCCCCTCGTGGACACGAGCGAAGATCAGGCGTTGCTGACGGCTGCCCTGCTGCGCAAAGTCAGAGAGGAGCGGTGGAGCTATGCCGAGCTTCGTCCTCTGGAACCGTTCGAGGTCACGACTACGCTCCCGCGGACGGCGGCAACCTACGCTTTCCATCAGCTCGACCTCTGGCCCGGCATTGATACGATTTTTGAAAATTTTCACAAGAGTTCCACGCAACGAAAAATTCGCCGCGCCGAGCGGGAAGGCCTGGTTTATCGAGAAGGGTCAACCCATTCGCTGCTCGACGATTTCTACCGCCTCTTTACTTTGAGCCGCAAGCGGCAAGGCCTGGCCCCGCAGTCGAAGGCGTGGTTTGCGAACCTGATGGAATGTTTCGGCGACGCGTTGAAAGTCCGTGTCGCGTTCAAAGATGAGCAGCCGATCGCGGCGATGATCACCATCCGCCACAAAGACACGATGACATATAAGTATGGCTGCAGCGATGTTGGCTTCAATCGCCTGGGCAGTATGCACCTGCTGTTTTGGAACGCCATCCAGGAAGCGAAGTTCTCTGGCCTGCGATTCCTGGACTTTGGACGCACCGACGCCGATCAGCAGGGGCTCATCACGTTCAAGAACCGCTGGGGAGCCAGCCAGTCTGTTCTCACGTATTCGCGCTACGGTGCCGCGGAAAAATCGACGCACATCTTCGATCTCTACAGCTCGGAGTGGAAATCAAGAGCCGCGAAGTATACGCTGAAGCACATATCACCAGCGATTCTGCCTGTAATCGGCCAGATCCTGTACCGGCATATTGGATAAAGGCCAACTCACCCTGAATTTTATGAATCCACTTTCCAGGAGCCTGCCAGAAATGAAAGACGCCAGAAGCCTCAAGGCGCCGCAGTTGGATGAACCGCAGACCACGATTCGGCGCTTCGTTGACCTTGCCGTGCGCGGCTTGGTGCCCATGTTTGACGAGCAGAAGCAGCTGTTCTGCTTTAGCCTGAAAAAGACGAATGATGGTATGGTCCGCGAGGGACTTTCGCCGCGCTATACCATGATGACCCTGATGGGCCTTCATCGCCTGGAACAGGCGGGTGGGACGTCGCCCATCGAAATCTCCGCAACTCTCAACGCCCTGCTGGCAAATCTCGATTGGGTCGAGGATATCGGCGACCTGGGGGTGCTGCTTTGGACGTGTGCTCTGCTCGCGCCGGAACGCCTGGCCGAAATCGAACGCCGCATTGAACTGGCGACCGCCCTCGATCGCTACCGCAGCGCCAAACGGGGCGTCACCATGGAACTGGCGTGGTTTCTCACCGGCCTGTCGAACTGGGCCCTGGTCTGCCCGGAAAAACTTGCCGGACTGCGCGGTCTGGCGCTTCAGACGCTGGCGCTGCTGAAGAACAATCGCGGCGAACAGGGATTTTTCGGCCACCTGGCGCGCGGCGGGAGTGTCATCGGCATGACGCGTGGCCGCATCGGCAGCTTCGCCGATCAGGTTTATCCCATCTACGCGATGACCCGGTTCTCGCAGGCTTTTCAGGACGAAAGCTCCCTGAAGATGGCCCTGCAATGCGGGCGCGGCCTGTGCGAAGCGCAAGGATCGCTGGGGCAATGGTGGTGGCACTATGATTCTCTAGGTGCCGGAGTGCTGGAAGGCTATCCGGTGTTTTCAGTGCATCAGCACGCCATGGGGCCGATGACGCTGTTTGCCCTGGGAGAAGCCGCACACGTCGATTTCGGTCCGTGGATCTACCGCGGGTTGAAGTGGATCAACTCGGCCAATGAACTCGGCTTTAACATGGAGGACGATTCAGCCGCGGTGATCTGGCGTTGCCAGTACCGGTCCGCCTCCCAGCTGAAGACCTACTTGAAGGCGGCATTGAATCTGGGAGACGCGGCCAAGCCATACGAAGCGAAAAAGGATCTCAAAGTATTGTTTGAGTGCCGTCCATATGAGTTGGGGTGGCTGCTGTATGCCTTCGCAGCTCGAACCAGTCAACCCGTTCCAGCCCACACGGAAAAGTATTCGGTTGCGGTCGGGCAGAACACGCCTTCCGGGAAGCGTTAACCATGAAGATCATGATTGTGGTGGGAGCCCGGCCGAATTTCATGAAAGCGGCCCCGGTTGTGTTCGCCATCCGCGACCACAATGCCGGAATCGCGGCATCGCTGCCCGTGTCAGAAGTCCACTCCCCGATTCAACTGGTTCTTGTCCATACCGGGCAGCACTACGACGAAGCCATGTCGGGCTCATTTTTTACGGATCTTGGCTTGCCCAAGCCGGACGTTCACCTCGAAGTCGGTTCCGGTTCGCACGCCGCGCAGACGGCCGAAATCATGCGCCGCTTCGAAGCCGTTGTTCTTGAAGAAAAGCCGGATTTCGTCATGGTCTTCGGCGACGTCAATTCCACCGTGGCCTGCGCCCTGGTGACCTCCAAAATCGTGGTGGACTCGAGCGGAAAGCGCCCCCTGATTGCGCATGTCGAAGCCGGCCTGCGCTCCTTCGACCGGGCCATGCCGGAAGAGATTAATCGCGTCATCACCGATCATTTGTCCGACCTGCTTTTCGTTACCGAGGATAGCGGCCGAGAGAACCTGTGCCGCGAAGGCATCAAGCCGGAACAGATTCACTTCGTGGGCAACACGATGATTGACTCCTTGCTGGCCTCGGAGGAGAAAGCTGAGAAATCTGCCGTCCTCGATCAGTTCGGCCTGCGCGGCGGCGCCAACGGTTCGGTCAGGCGTTACGCTCTATTGACTCTGCACCGACCGTCGAACGTCGACGATCGCGAGACTTTCCTGAGCATTCTCGAAGGGCTGGACGAGCTGGCGGCTTCTTGTCCGATTCTTTTTTCCGCCCATCCCCGCACGCGAAAGCGCATCGTGGAATTCGGGCTGGAACGCTTCTTTTACCCGGAAAGCCAGCAGCCGGAAAGCCAGCATCCGGAAAACCAGCCGTCGCAAAACGAAACTGGAATTCGGCTGCTCGATCCTCTCGGCTATCTCGATTTCCTCTGCTTAACGAAACACGCCGCGCTCGTAGTCACCGATTCCGGCGGCATCCAGGAAGAAACGACTTGCCTCCGGGTGCCCTGCGTCACGGTGCGCGAGAACACCGAGCGGCCGATCACGGTGACCTGCGGAACCAACGTGATTGCCGGTACCCGCAGCGAGAACATCCGCCGGGCGGTGAAGGAACAGTTCAGCGGAAAGAAGCAAGGCCGCATACCGGAGAAGTGGGACGGCCAGGCCGCCGGGCGAATTGTGGCAGTAATTGCGCGCGAGTTCCAAATGAGGAGTTCATTACCGGATTCGCAGATTGCCACGCTTGCCGCCGGGCAGTGAACCTGGTATAAAATCCAGCCTTACAGGAGTCAGGATAAAGTCAATCATTGCAATACAATACGGATTCGGTCAGGTGTATCCCGAAGCCAAACGACGTAAGCCCGGGAGGACAAAGTCCTTTTGGCACAGGTTAGAGCAGTTTTGGGCGTAGTCCTTCTGAGACCTAGCGGTCGACGGTGGGTCGAAATACCCTGTCACTAGGCCCATATGGACGGGCACTCAATATTGTGACACGGGACCCCCAATGAATCGAGCTCTCCCCCCGACCGTATTCACACTCATCCTGTTCCTCGCATTTTCTGGAAACGCATTTGCCACAACTTATTACATTGCCGCCAACGGTTCTGATTCGAACAACGGAACCACCAACACCACACCCTGGCTGCACGCTCCGGGCATGACCGGTTGTTCCGGAACCTGCGCTTCCACCTCGCCCAAAGCTGGAGACCAGTTCATTTTTCGCGGCGGAGACACCTGGCACTACTCGGCTGGTTCGCCGGTTGGATTGCCCTGGACCTGGAAGTGGAGCGGATCGAGCGGCAACCCGATTTACATCGGCGTCGACAATTCCTGGAGCGCCAGCGGCACCTGGTCGCGTCCCGTGCTGACCATGGACAATCCTCTCAGCACCGCCCAGCCGTCGAGTTGCAAGTATGACGACAACACCAACACCGCGGTGACTCTGCAGGGCGTAAACAACGTGACCTTCGATAATTTTGAATTCACCGGCAAATGCTGGGCGGGAAGCCCGAACGGATCGTATTTGGCGCTGAGTGGTTCGCCGACGAACATTACCGTCTCTGAGAGTTATTTCCATGGCTGGACCATGGCCACGTCTGCCAGCAGCGACCGGCACTTCATGATTGGTGGCAGTGGAGGCGGAAACACCGGCAACGTCTACTCTCAGGACATCTTCGACGGGTCGGATTCTTCGCTCGGAGCCGTTTGCACCAGTGCCAGCTGCGTAGGAAACTGGGGCAATGGCGGCGGAGCGACGGGCTGGGCGATCGCCTCAGAGTGTTACGACGTGCACGAGAGTGTATTCCGGCACGTCTCAAACGGCATCGAGTGCGGCAACATCACCATCGTCCACGACAACCTGTTCGAATATCTCTTCGAGCCCATCAACAATTCGCCGCATGGAAACGTGGTTGAATCGCTCGGTGGATATTCGGGAGAGACCGCATACTTCTACAACAACGTCACCCGCAATGTGAACGAAGGCGTGAACTGGTGGCCGCAATTCAGCAATGCGTATATTTTTAACAACGTCTGGGAAAACGACGGCCACTATCCGCCGGATCCGAACTGCCTGATGATCTCGCCCCCTGGCTTTTCAAGTGGTGCCGGCGTCGTTACTGCCAGCGTGTACAACAACACGTTCGACGGTACCTGTTCGATTCAGGCTCAAGCGGGCAACAGCACGACTCCGCATTGGGCGTCTGGCAGCAGCATAGCCTTCAGCAACAATCACGTTCTGGATCGCACCTCAATCTCGGGGCTCTTCACCTGCTACTCTCCGTCGGTCTGTGGCGAGACGGACAAGGGCGGCGAAGTTTTCCAGACTACTTCGGCGGCCAACGCTGAGGGGTACACGCTAGCCAATAATTTCCAGCCCACGTCGGGAAGTGGCTCGACCGTGGGATCGGGGAATGACGTATCGTCTTCTTGTGCAACCTTCTCGTCCGACAGCGCTCTGTGCAGCGGGACCAGCGACGGCGCTGGTGAAGGCACCGGAGATGTTGCTGAATATCCTATGATTCCGCTCGTTCAGCGGACCACGAGTTGGGATGCGGGCGCCTACGAATTCGGCACCGCCAGCAGTAAGCCAAATCCGCCCACGGGTCTGGTGGCAGTGGTGCAGTAGTTGAGATAACAAGGACTAGAACTCGTATTGACCGGGCCTCTCGCCTGTGGAGCTGGCCCGGCCAATACTTGACTCCCTCACTCTGTTGCTTGCACACGCCTCGCCCTCTGATCTGCTGCATTTACAATTCTTAAGACCTTGGTTTTCCAAGAAAAAAGCACGGATAACGCGCGACCGCGTGTGGCCTAAACTTCCATGAACCCGTCTGTAAACATTGCCCTGGACAAGGCTGAACGCCCCACCGTTCCTGACGTGCAGGTAGCCCCCGCCTCCGGGCCTCCGCTGTCGGTCCGTGTTGCGCGCACCGTCGCGGAGGTCGAGGAAATTCGACAGGTTTGGGCTGCCTGGCCAAGCCATCGCGACAGCGACATCGATTTCTGCCTGGAGTTTGGCTGGACCCGAAAGGAAGTAGTTCGGCCCCACGTGATCGTACTCTACCGGGACGGGCATGCCGATGCGATGCTAGTGGGGTGGATCGAGCGCGTCCGGCTGAAATCGAAAATCGGATATCTGCGCCTGCCCGGAATGCCAGCGTCGCTTCTGAATTTTTCCTATGGCGGACTGCTGGGTAACGCATCGGCCGAGAACTGCCGGGAACTCGTACGGTCAATTTTGGGTTCCCTCGGGCAGGGCGAGGCAGAGGTCGCGATCCTGGGCAATCTCGGCATAGATTCCGCGTTGTACCGGGAGGCGCGCAGCCTTCCGGGGTTCGCGAGTCGAGACCGGCTGCCGGTGACGGTCACGCGTCATGTGATGAACCTGCCCGCGGACGTGAAGGATGTCTATTCCGCTCTTTCCGCCAACCACCGTTCGGATCTGAAGAGAAAAACAAAGAAGCTCCTCGCCAAGTACCAAGATCGCGTCAAGGTTTGCTGTTATCGCGAGGCTGGCGAAGTTGAGGCGGTGACAGCTCAAATCGAAGAAATCGCGAGGAAAACGTATCAACGCGGACTAGGGGTTGGGTTTCACGATGACCCAGAGATGAGGCGGAGGCTGCGGATGTGTGCGGAAAGAGGGTGGCTTCGCGTCTACGTCCTCTACCTCGGCGACATCGCTTGCGCGTTCTGGATCGGCACCGTCTACAACGGGAGCTTTTGCAGCGATTACCTGGCCTTTGACCCGGCGTTCGGCGATTGCTCACCTGGCTCGTTCCTCATGATGAAAGTGATCGAGGACTTCTGCAACGAGGGTGTCAAGGAAATCGATTTTGGTTCTGGCGAAGGCAGATACAAGGAGCAGTTTGGGAACCGCACGGCCATCGAGAGTTCGGCCTGGATCTTTGCGGCCAGACCAAAGGGCCTTTTCTTGAACGCGGTGAGAACATCAGCGGGCACGGTGGACAGAGTCGCAAGAAAGGTCCTCGACAGGACCAACCTGCTTCCTAGAATTAAGAAGGCCTGGCGTAACCGCGCAGCAAAAGTAGCCGCGCCCGTCTCGAGTTAAGAAGCCGAAGTGAGTGAGCATGCCTGGCGCGACCCCCAAACAAAACATGCAAGCCGCCCTTTACCAGCGTCTTGCCATGCCGAACATCCCCTCGCTGGACGGCCTGCGGGGCATCGCGGTGGCGTTGGTTATTTTCTACCACTTCGGGCTCACGTTGGGTTTTTACCCGCTGCCGGGCTATCTGGGCGTGATGATGTTCTTCGTCTTGAGTGGCTTTCTGATCACATGGTTGCTCCTGAAGGAGAGTAGCAAGACGGGCGACATTTCGCTGAAGCAGTTCTACATCCGACGAACGCTCAGGATATTCCCCGCTTTTTACGCCTTTTGGATTTTCACGGTCGGCCTGAGGTTGGCGACGCACAATCCGGTGTCCTGGGGTTACGCGGTCTCGGCATTTTTCTACGTTAGCGATTATTACATCGGTCTCGCCAAGCAAGGGACCCACTTCATGGGGCAGACGTGGTCGCTGGGAGTGGAGGAACAGTTCTATCTGCTGTGGCCATTTCTGTTCTGGAAAGGGCGCAACAATCTTCGCAGGCTGGCGACATTTTTGGTGGTCGTGATCGCCGGAGTCTGGGTTTACCGGGTGATTTTGCGCCTTGTGCTGGGCGTTTCCCCAGAATATCTGCAGTACGCGTTCGACTGTCGCATCGATGGGCTGTTCATGGGATGCCTTTTGGCGATTCTCCTGAAACAGCAGCGCCTCAACAGCTTGATTAAGGCGGCTTGCTTCAGCGCTGCCGCTCCGCTGGTTCCGATCAGCCTGCTGGCTCTTACGGTGCATCTGTCGAACTCGCTGGGACCAAACTACGCCCAAACCGTGGGGTTCCCGGCGGAACAACTCTGCGTTGCCGTATTGCTGATTCAACTGATCACATTCAGTGACCGGACACCATGGAAGTGGCTCAACAGCGGTCCGGCTCGTTTTGTGGGGCGAATTTCGTATTCGCTATACCTGTATCACGCGTTAAGCTTTCACTATCTCCCGAATCCGCTCCGCGATTGGGTCGAGGGAAGTTCGCGTCCTGTCAAAGTGCTGGTCGGCATCGCCATTAGTATGAGCTTCGCAGTGGTGTCGTATTACGGCATTGAACGCGTCTTCCTGAAATTGAAACGAAAGCATGAGATCGTAAGAGTGGATACTGAGGACAAGGGCAAGGACAAGCCGGGACGATACGAGGAGGCATCGGATCGCGGGCACGCGACTTTGGGCCATGCCAATTCCGAACCGTATCCTGCAACCGAGAGCTAACCGTGGGCCTGCGAATCGTTCAACTCGTGCCGGCAGTCCTCTTCATGCCGGAGCCTATACACATCAGGCTCGGGGGCGGAGTTTCCGATAGCGTCGTCAGCCCAATTGTGTTGGGCGTGGTTCTGATTGCTGGGCTGTTTATATGCTTTTCGTCGCGCAACAAGGCGCTCGCAGCATTTCTGGCCGGGGCCATTCTCATCCCGGAGGATCAGGTTCTCCTGATTGGCGGCGCGCACTTTCCGATGCTCCGGGTCTTGCTGGTTTTCGGAATAATCCGCATGCTGCGTGCGAAAATTTCCTCCAAGAACGAAATTCTGGCCGGCGGTTGGCACTGGCTCGACCTCGCCGTGCTCCTGTATGCAATTTTCACGGCGGTGAACGGGGTACTTCTCTACCGGGAATCTGCGGCAGTAGTTTTTCAATTCGGCAACCTGCTCACAAACCTGGGTGCGTACTTTCTTCTCAGATACTCGATTCGCGGCGTGGAAGATGTCGTGCACACCCTACGCGTCTTGGCGTACGTTTCGGTTGCCGTTGCTGCGGTCATGACGCTCGAGCAACTTACCGGCAGAAATCCATACGCGTTGCTGGGCGGAGCCAACGCCTGGTGGTATGGGACGGTGCAACTGCGGGAAGGCAAACTGCGATCGACAGGCAGCTTTGCCCATCCCATTCTTGCGGGATCGTACGGCGCGATGATGTTGCCGATGTTTGTGGGATTGTGGTGGAAAGACCGGAAGAGCCGCAAACAGGCAGGCTTGGGGGTCGGTGCCGCTGCCGTAATTGCTCTGGCCGCGAACTCCAGCACTTGTCTGCTCGGTCTTATGGCGGGTGTGCTAGCGTTGTGCTTGTGGCCTTTGCGGCATCGAATGCGCCTCATCCGATGGGGGCTCGCCCTCATGCTAGTTTCACTTCACCTGGTGATGAAGGCTCCGGTCTGGCAGTTGATCTCTCGAATTGACCTTGCCGGTGGCTCCTCTTCCGATCACCGCTATCAGATTCTGAATCAATGCATTCTTCACTTCTCCGACTGGGCTCTGATTGGCACGAAGGACTTTGGGTCGTGGGGCTTCGGCCTGTGGGACTTGGGCAATCAATACGTGTTCGTCGCCGACACAGCCGGGTTCATCCCCCTGGTCGCGTTCATGGCAATGATCGTCTTCGGCTTCAAGTACGTGGGAAGGGCGCGCAAGGCTTCGAACGGGGACAAGAAGCAACAATTACTCGCTTGGGCCCTGGGGGCGTCGCTGTTCTCAAATGTGGTGTCGTTCTTCGGAATTTCCTATTTCGATCAGACGATTGTGGTGTGGTACGGTCTGCTGGCCATGATCAGCGCGGTCTATCTGCAGCAACCGGTGGCGAAGACGACGAAGCCGGCAGAGGCTCATATCGCGGCCCCGGAGCTGGCGTATGCAGGCGCGGGAGAATTGTTGGAATCAGATTTAGAACCAGACTTTGAACCCAGGGAGCAGCGAATGTATGAAATCTAGCCCAACGAATTCGGAATCAGGTTTGACCGCAGCCGTTCTTACGGAACAGGCTGAGCCACTCTCCCCGGCGTGGCAGGATGAGGCAACGGAGAAGCCAGGCAGTACGGGCGCACCCGCAAGTGTCCCCGGGACTTTGGTGAACAAGGAGAACACGCTCATGAGGGTAGTATTGGGGATCTGCCGGAGGCTGGCCTACTGGTTCGCCGTCCCAGTGATTCTGACGGAATATTTTCAGGCGCAGACCGGCCGCGAGTATGGCATCGGATTCTTCACCAAGGTCAAGCTGGCCCTGAAGATGCGCCGTAACTATGGCCGGATCACCACCGGGTCGCGAGTCATTGAACACCTCTTGATGGCGACGCAGATCATGCGGGTGCCGAAGGCGGTCGAGGGCTGCGTGGTGGAGTGTGGCTCGTTCAAGGGTGGAAGTGCGACGAATCTGTCGCTGGTTTGCGCCCTGTGCGATCGTCAGATGGAAATCTTTGATTCGTTCGCCGGGCTTCCCGAACCTACGGCGGTGGACGCGGAGCATCTGCTGGTAACGGTGCGCCAGGTCCATACCTACGCGAAGGGCGCCTGGAAGGGTGCGCTGGAAGAGGTGAAGGGAAACATCACCCGCTTTGGAGACGTGGAGTGCTGCAACTTCAATGTCGGGTATTTCGATGAGAGCCTGCCGAAGTTCCAGAACAGGAAAGTGGTGTTCGCATTTCTGGATGTTGATCTGAGAACCTCGCTGGAGACGTGTCTAATGTATCTCTGGCCACAGCTGCAGGATAGCTGCTATATCTTCACTCATGAGGCGCCGCATATGGAGATCGCCTCGGTATTCTTCGCTGAAGACTGGTGGAGGTCGACGGCGAACAGCAAGGCGCCGGGGCTGGTAGGGGCGGGCTCTGGACTTGGTTTGCTACCGGCGTCTGGCGGCTTTCGAAGCGACTTGGGATACACTGTGAAAAACCCTTCACTATCAGACTTTGTGGTCAATCCACAGACTGGAGTCTTTTAGAAATCCGAGAGCTCGTCCCTCGGACCTGACCGAAACATCGAGGGATCGAAGCATCGAGAGCCAGCGACTGCGACCCATGAAACTATCCATCGTCATCTTGTGTTGGAATGACCTGAAGGTGATCGGCGATTGTCTTTCGTCGATCTACAAGGGTACGCACAGCACGGACTTCGAGATCATTGTGTCCGACAATGGATCGACGGATGGATCCATCGATTTTATTCGCAACAACTTTCCGCAGGTGCGTCTGCTCGAAAATGGAACGAACCTGAGATTTGCGAAAGGCAACAACGTCGGGATCGATATAAGCCGGGGCGAATATGTTCTCATCCTGAACCCGGACACGATCATCCACGATGGCACTCTGGATAAAGTGGTTGCCTATGCCGACCGGCACCCGGAAGCCGGGGCCTTCGGTTGCAAGGTTTTGAACACGGATGGAAGCTATCAGGGATGTGCACGGCCTCTATACACACTGCGTTCCGAGTGGTTCGCGGCTCTTTTTCTGGGCCGTCTCGCTTTTCTTTCCGAGTGGTTTCAGCCTGGTCTTTATGCCGGATGGAACGGCGATACGGAGCGGAGCGTGGGATGGCTGGCAGGATGTTTCATTCTGATCCGGGGTGAATTGCTTAAGCGTCTGCACGGCTTCGACGAGCAGTTTTTCTACTACTACGAGGACACGGATCTGTGCCGGCGGATTTGGGATGCAGGCTACCCGATCCTATATACCCCGGACTGCGCGATTACTCACCTGAAGGGGCAATCGACGACGAATCGGTTCGCGCCAGTGACTTTCGCTCTCGACGCCGAAATCACCCGCTACCTGTATTACTACAAGTACTACGGACCCAGAGGAGCCCGCAACTGCCGGTGGTCGAGTTTGACCGGACTTCTACTGCGGCGGCTTGGCTATGGGCTGAAGCAGTTGCTGCAACCGAACGAGGCGAGACAGAAACGTCAGGAAATGCTCCGCACGCTCTTTGCCTGGAACTATCAGGTCGATCCGGTTCGCCTGGTCGAAAAAGGCGAGGAGCCCGACCTGGGGCTCAAGCCGATTAAGCGCGTCCTGGAACGGTAGAATTCTTCTCGGAAGGAACAGTTTCATTCCATCATGGAAATAAAAGTTGAGTCACGATACTTCCGCGACGTGGCCGTGCTCGTTCCGGACATATTTCAGGACAGCCGTGGGTTCTTCATGGAGACATTCCGGGAGGACAAGTTCCGCGAACTGGGGCTGCCGCATCAGTTCGTGCAGGACAACCATTCCCGATCCGTCAAGGGCGTCGTGCGAGGCTTGCATTTCCAGTGGGAGCCGCCCATGGGGAAAATCATGCGAGTGACGCAGGGCGCGGCGTTTCTGGTCGCGGTCGACATTCGCAAAGGTTCACCCACAATTGGAAAGTGGGTGGGAGTGGAAGCGTCGGCAGAGAACCGCCGCCAGGTCTGGGCGCCAGCGGGTTTTGCGCGCGGTTTCTGCGTCCTATCGGATTCCGCCGAGATTCAGTACAAGTGTACCGGCATCTATAGCAACAAAGCCGAATCTGGCATTTTATGGAGCGATCCGGAGATCGGCATCCAATGGCCGGTTGCAGCCGTGCATGCGGAACTCTCCGAAAAAGACAAAAAAGCGCAGACCCTCTCCCAATGGCTCGCGACCCCCGAATCCGAAAATTTCCGGTATTGAGCTGAAAAGTCAACTTTCGCATTCCATATTAGATAAGGACAAATCATGAAAATTCTCGTCGCAGGTGGTGCGGGATACATCGGCAACATTTTGATCCCACGGCTTCTCGACCGCGGTTACAAGGTCGACGTGGTGGATCTGTTCTGGTTCGGCAACAACCTGCCTCGCCAGGTCGGGGTCCTGAACAAAGACATTTTCCACCTCTCGGTGGAGGATCTCGAACCCTACGACCAGGTCATATTTCTTGCCGGACTCTCGAATGATCCCATGGCGGAGTTTTCGCCCAGCAAGAACTTTATCTTCAATGCGGCAGCGCCGGCCTATCTCGCATACACCGCCAAGAATGCGAAAGTTAAGAGGTACATTTACGCCTCTTCCTGTTCGGTGTACGGCTACACGGAAAATGACCTGTACGACGAGACCCGCCCCGTGAGCTCGAATTATCCCTATGGCATTTCCAAACTGCAGGGAGAGCAAGCGGCGACTCAGCTGGCGGATGACGATTTCTCGGTCATTGCCCTGCGCAAGGGCACCGTTTCCGGGTACAGCCCACGAATGCGCTTTGATCTGATTATCAACACCATGTTCAGGCACGCCGTGCGCGAGAATGTGATTACGGTGAACAATCCTTCCATCTGGCGGCCCATCTTAGGCATAGAAGATGCGGCGACGGCTTATATCCGCGCGGTTGAGGCGAACTACAAACTGTCGGGGATCTTTAACGTTGCTTCGGGCAACTACACGGTGGGCGAGGTTGCGGACCTGGTGAAAGGAGCGGTCGAAGACCGGCTGAACATTCGAGTGAATCTTAACATCAAGCACGTTCAGGATTTTCGCAATTACAAAGTCAGCATCGCCAAAGCGAGCAATGTGCTCAGCTTTCACCCCACCGAAGACGTCAAGTCGATCGTCGGGTCGCTGGTGGACAATATGGACAAGTTCCAGGATTGGGACAATCCTCTCTATTCCAACATTCTGGCCTTCAAGAAACTCGAGAGTCAGATCGAAGTTCATTCCCTGTCGGGGGCGCAAGCTCGATGAAGATAGCGGTGGTTGGCGCCAACGGCCAGCTTGGGAGCGACGTGGCGGCGGCGTTTGCCAAGAATGGCGACGACGTCATTCCACTTACGCATTCGGATGTCGAGCTGTCGAACCTCGACTCCGTTTCGGTTCGCTTGCAGCAACTGCGTCCGGATGTTGTGGTAAATACGGCGGCCATGCATCACGTGGAGAACTGCGAGCGGGAACCTGAAAAAGCGTTCGCCGTAAATGGCCTGGGAACCCGGAATCTGGCTCTGGTAGCACGGGACATTGGTGCGACACTGATGCATGTCAGCACGGACTACGTGTTCGACGGAGTAAAAGGCAGCCCCTACGAGGAATCAGATGCGCCCAATCCGTTGAACGTTTACGGCAACACGAAACTGTCAGGCGAGTATTTTGTTCGCGGTACCGTGGATAAGCACTTTGTTTTGCGCACCTCCGCCATCTATGGACGAAGCCCTTGCCGAGCCAAGGGCGGTCTGAACTTCATTGAACTCATGCTGAAGCTGGCAAAAGAGCGGGGCGAAGTCCGGGTCGTCGATAGCGAGTTCATCACTCCAACATCGACCGCTGAAATTGCTCGACAGGTGGTAGCGCTCAGTCGAGCTGAATGTTACGGGCTATATCACGCGACGGCGGAGGGAAGCTGCTCCTGGCACGAGTTCGCCGGTGAAATATTCACGCTCACGGGAACCAAAGTCAGCCTCAAAGTCGCCGGACCCAATGAATTTCCGGCAAAAGTGCCCCGCCCGCAGTATTCCGTCCTGGAGAATCGCGGGCTCAAAAGCCACAATTTGAATCTCTTCAAGCCCTGGCAAGACGGGGTTCGAGAGTATCTGTCTTCCACCGGCCGCGCCTAGCGGAAGTTGCCGTCCCTCCTCCTCTGCGCCTTTCATGGTTACAAATACAAATCATATGCCCGGGTCTGAGCAGAGCCAGCCGATCGCCCCATGCCGCTACGTATTGCTCACGGCAGCGTACAACGAAGAGTCGCACATCGAGAAGACGATTGAGTCCGTGCTGTCGCAGACCCGGTTGCCCTCGCTGTGGGTGATTGTCAGTGACGGGTCAGTCGACCGAACCGATGAGATCGTACGGAGATATGGCAACAATCATGGCTTTATCCGCTTCTTGCGCGTCGAGCGAGCACCCGGTCGCAGTTTTGGTTCGAAGGTGAGGGCGTTACACGCCGGGCACGCGTTATTGGAGGGTGTTGGCTACGAGTTCATCGGAAATCTCGACGCCGACGTCTCAGTGTCCGCCTCCTACTTTGAAGATCTGCTCTCCCGGTTCTCGGTCCGTCCCCTGCTCGGTCTTGCGGGGGGATTTGTCGTCGAAGAATCGAAGGGGGAATTTCGCGATCGCGTGCAGAACCGGGTTTATTCAGTCGCTCACGCCGGGCAATTAGTCCGTCGCGAATGTTATGAAGCGATCGGAGGGTATGCCATTCTTGAGTATGGCGGAGAAGATTGGCACGCGCAGACCTGCGCCAAAATGAAAGGCTGGGAAATTGAAGCATTTCCGGATCTAAAGATTTTTCATCATCGGCATACCGGAGAGGCTGACAACCTGTTGCGTCACAAATTCCGGCAAGGGCGAATGGACTATTCCTTCGGGAGTTATCCACCGTTTGAGATCCTGAAGTGCGTGGCACACGCTCGCGTGAGGCCGTTCCTTCTCGGTAGTTTATCTCGCATCAGCGGGTTTGTTTGGTCCTGGGCTCGCCAGGATGAGAGGCCCGTTTCCGATGAATTTGTCGCTTACTTGCGAAGGGAGCAGAAGGGGAAGCTTTCGGCATTAAGAAATGTGTTCCGAAAGTCTCCGAAAATTGGTAAGCGACCGTCTCTCACGGAGAAGAACTTATCTGAATAACACTTGCGGAATATTGCCCTCAAGTGCGAGTCAAAGGCCAGGTAAAACGGAAGATGGCCTATCTAAAATGAGCAAGGACTCAATGACATTAGTTGAAAATCAGAGTTGGGTTTCGCGAGGGTCGGGAGCTATCAACAAGCTCAGACTAGGCGTCGAGTCGCTTTTGGGTGGCGACCAGCTGAGGGCACGCGTGTTTCGGGGCGGTGCATGGTTGGGGGTAGGCAGCGTTTCCGAGCAGAGTCTTCGTTTTGTGCGGAACATGATCCTGGCCAGGCTGCTGGCTCCCTCGGCCTTCGGAACCATGGCGATCGTCATGTCGGCCGCGTCCTTGCTCCAAGCCTTCACGGAGATTGGAGTTCGCGAGGCCCTGATCCAAAACCCAAGGGGTCGTGAGCCTGGGTTCGTGAATGCCGCCTGGTGGATGGCGTTCAGTCGTTCGGTCTTCATCTATCTCATCCTGTTCGCGCTGGCCCCTCAGGTGGCCAAGTTTTACGGCAACGCCGACCTTACATCCTTGTTGAGGGTCGCGACCATCGGTCTGGTGCTCGAAGGCGCCATCAGTACAAAAGCCTACGTCGCCATGAAGGACATGCGATTTTCCAGGTGGGCCGTTGTTAATCACGGTGGAGGAATTCTGGGAGTCCTCACAACCGTGATCCTTGGATTTGTCTTTCGAGACGTGTGGGCTCTGGTGATTGGTACCTGCGCCGAAAGCGCCGCCCGCTGTGTTCTGTCTTTCGCGATTTGTCCTTTCCTTCCTTCCATCAAAGTGGATCGAGCAGCTTTCAAGGAGTTGGTTCGATTTTCAAAAGGCTTGTTCGGTCTGGCACCGTTAGTGATTATTTACATGCGGCTGGACATTTTCGTTCTGGGGAAACTCATCCCCACCACAGAATTGGGATATTACTCCCTGGGCATTTCGGTGGCACAAGTTCCAGCGGGTTTCATCACGAACCTTTTGGCCCAGATATTCATGCCGACTCTATCTCATGTGCAGGACGACAAGGCGAGAGTTCGACGCATCGTGCTGCAAGTGACCGGCTTCATGCTGTGCTTAGCCATGCCTGCTGTGGTTTTTGCATATTTTTGCGGCGGGCCTCTGCTGACGCTGATTTACGGGCATCAGTACGCAGTCGCAGCCATTCCTCTTGCACTCGCCTCATGCTGCGCTCTGGTTGCCTTCGTGAACAATCAGATCACGACAGCATTCTATGCCGCCGGAGCTCCCCAGCTACATCGGTTATGTGTAGTGATGATGGCGGTGGTGATGATCGTTCTTACCTATCCACTGGCTAAATGGTTAGGGCCCGCCGGAGGGCAGCTGGCGAGTCTGGTTGCGATTACGGTTGGGTTCCTGATTCAGCTGAATCGGGCACGGCATTTGATTGGGATCAGAGTTTCTCAGTACGGGAAGCTCTTTCTCCAGGGGTTTGCCGTGTCGGCCGCGGCCGTTGCAGCCTGTCTGCTGGCTCAGACTGTACTGACTCGCCCTGTTTTTACGGTTGCTCTGGGTCTTTTCGGTTGCGTTGTCGCTTACGGGCTGGCGGGCTGGATTCTGATTCGGAATCCAAAGGTCGTTCAGGACTACACCTAAACAAACTGACACACCCGAAGTCCTGACCTCAAAGTGATTGACCACTGATGTCTATGAAAAAGCCGCACATGTCGTCCGAAGGTCCTTTCTACTGGATCGCCCGCACATTCCGAAAGATGCACAGTCTGTATTTGAAATGGACTTATCCGTTCGCATCGGTCGGGCACCACTTCTCCGCCCATCCTTCGTGCGATATCCGGCGCTCGGTATCCGGTTTTATGAAGATAGGCGACTTCGTGCTGCTCGAGAAGAATGTACGACTGGACGTTCCGGTGGATCCGACGGGGGAAGAACTCGTAATTCTGATCGGGGACCGTTGCGCTTTCGGACAGCGTGCCACGATCCTGGCCATCAACCGGGTAGAGATTCGCAACAACAGCATTTTCGCCCCCTCGGTCCTGATCACGGACCACAAACATGAGTTCGAAGACGTAACCATACCGATCCGCGACCAGGGTGGTAGTAAAGGTGGAACCGTCGTTGTCGAGGAAGGCTGTTGGATCGGGTTTGGAACTGCGATTGTCAGTACGGAAGGGGAACTGGTCATCGGAAAGAATTCGGTGGTGGGTGCAAATTCGCTGGTGACGCGCAGCATTCCCCCCTATTCGGTCGTCACAGGCAATCCCGCACGCGTGGTCAAGCACTTCGATCTCGAAAAAGGGGAGTGGGTGCTTGGGTCGGTCAGCATGCAGACCCCGAAAAAGTGAAGGCGCGTTTGGATGTCGCGCCCCGCTGCTAGGGGTCGCGATTGCTTCGAGATTCTTTGTTGCACTCCATGAACCCAACAGCTCTGGTCTTCGCGGTGACCGCAGTCGCCTGCTACCTCGTAGCTTTTCTCACGAGCCATGCATTTGTCCGATTGGTACTTCCGGATAGATTGCGCGATGGCCTGGGAAATGGGGCTCGATACATTGCCATCGATGGCATCCGGGGATACCTGGCTTTTGGCGTATTCGTGCACCACTGCCTGGTGACCTGGATATTCATGCCCGAGCGACGATGGGCTCCGCTGCCCCACAACTTCGAAAACCAGCTCGGAGCAACCAGCGTTGCCGTTTTCTTCATGATCACCGCGATGCTGTTTTGGGGACGGGCCGAAGCTCAGTCGAACCTGGATTGGAAGACTTTCTTCATCACCCGGATGTTTCGGATCTACCCACTCTACTTGTTCGTGCTGCTCTTGATCTGCCTGGTGGTGGGCTACGAAAGCAAGTGGGTGGCTCTCGAATCCGGTGCAGGCATCACGAAGGAAGTGGCGAAGTGGCTGGTTTTTCGCGCACCCGACATTAATCTTTACGACCACACCACGCTGATCGTGAAGGGCGTCACCTGGACACTGCTATACGAAGCATGGTTTTACATTTCGCTCCCACTGTTGGTCGTAGTGTTTTTGAAAAAGAATGCGGCATGGATGAAACTTGCCGCGCTTGGGCTCATTGTGCTGCTCGGCTATGTGAACCACATTCAACTCGAGATCGCGGCAGCTTTTCTCGGCGGAGTCTTCGCGGTTTATTGGAGGAAGGGCAAGCGGCGCATCGAGATGGCGCAGAGCAAGACGGCAACCTTCGTTGCCTTCGCCTGCCTCGGCGCTGAGGTTTTCTTCCTGTACAAGCCCTTTAACGTATTGGGGATTGCCTTGCTCAGCATCTTCTTCGTGGTCATTGCTTCGGGGAACACGATGTTCGGGCTGTTGAAAATGCGAGGAGCGTTGTGGCTGGGGGAGATCAGCTACAGCATTTACCTCTGCCATGGACTCGTGCTGTGGCTCATCATGCAGAATCTACTGCCCCGTGTGCCCGGGTACGATCACAGCGCAAAATGGTTTGTTGCTGCCGCCATCGCGACTACCCCCGTGGTCATTTTATTCTGCAGTGCTTCGTATCTTTTGATTGAAAGACCGCTGATCGGTCTTGGTCACCGGATCTCGGCGAGGAAGACTTCAGCGGTTGCGCGAGGCAGTGAGAGGGGAGCGGCCAGTGCAGTTCAGTTGGGATAAGTTCAGTCCGGCTGGCGCCGAGAGCGAATTGTGGGATGTGATTGTCATTGGTGCCGGCATGGGCGGCGGTACGGTTGGCTACAGTCTGGCCCGCAAGGGATTCAAGGTGCTTTTTCTGGAACGGGGCAGCGCGCCCACGCTCTTTCCGCAGTCGTTCGAAGAAGGACGATTGAAGCGAATCCTTGGTCTGGAGCGACCTGAGGATCGGCTGACCGCGATGGGCCGGTGGCCCCGCCGGTTCACCATCATGCGCGATGGACAAGCGGTTGATTTCCTGGCGCCCATGGGCTCCGGTCCGGGAGGTTCATCTGCGATCTACGGTGCTGGTCTCGAGCGCATGCGGCGCATCGATTTTTCCGCGAGTTCGCACCCCGAAGGGGAACCAGGGCCGATGCGGGATGACTGGCCCGTCAGCTTTGACGACTTCAAAAAGCACTACGAGGAAGCCGAGAAATTATTCGAGGTTGTCGGTACGCGCGATCCCGATGATCCCGACGATGACACTACTCTGACTGCGCCTCCCGCACTGAGCCAGCGCGATCAGGATTTCTTCGATTCCTTCCAGGCTCTGGGCATGAAACCCTATCGAGTACACGTTGGCATTGGCTACCGCCCGGGATGCAGAGAATGCATCGGGCTGCCGTGTCCCACCGATTGTAAGGCGGACGGAGCGAGCAAGGCTGCGTGCCCCGCCGTGCGAGACCACGGCGCAAAAATTATCTTGAACTGCGAAGTGGAGCGGTTGGAAGCGACCGACGGACGCGTGACCTCGGTGGAGGCAAGAACCGCGGAGGGGACAATCAAGCTTCGAGGACGCATCGTCGTGCTGGCTGCGGGTGCGCTCTCGACCCCGCTGTTGTTGCGGAAATCGGTTTCGCCCGGGTGGCCCAATGGTATCGGAAACCAGAATGACCTGGTAGGTCGCGGGTTGATGTTCCATGCCAGCGATTTGATCGCTCTGTGGCCGCGCAAAAATGTGAGTTCGGCTGGACCGCGAAAGACTTTGTCGTCGCGCGCATTCTATGCGGTGAACGGACGAAAGTTCGGCTCTCTTCAGTCCCTTGGCCTGCCCGTATCCCATGGCGCAATTTTCGATTTCCTAATGAGCCGGATCGAGCGGGCGTCAGTGAGAATTCCGTTGATGCGGCACGCAGTTCGTGCCGTGTCCCTGACGGCGGCTACCTACTTCAAACGGGCTTGCGTCTTTGCCACGATCATCGAAGACTTTCCGTATCACAGCAACCGGGTAGTGGTCGATCCCAGCAAGCCGAGTGGATTCTATATCGAGTACACAAAGTCCCGGGAGTTGGCGGAGCGGGTCGCGATGATGCGCGCGATGCTCAAGTCGGCGTTGGCCGTGCATAAGCCGTGGATTCTTACCGGCGATGACAACCTGAACATGGGGCATCCTTCGGGAACATGCCGGTTCGGGAGTGATCCTGCGACCAGCGTTCTGGACCCCAGCAACAAGGTTTGGAACGTCGAAAACCTTTATGTGGCCGACGCATCGTTCTTTCCGTCGAGCGCGGGAGCCAACCCTGCCCTTACGGTTGCCGCGAATGCACTCCGCGTCGCCGAATCGATTGCGAATCAACTGGCAAGCGCGTAACCGAATTTGGCACGGCTCGAAGCCTGCTCAGAGAAACGTTCGCCGACGGATGTGGGGACGGGCGAGGATCAGTATGTGCGGCATCGCAGGAGAGTTGAAAGTCGACGGGAGCGACGCGGAGTCAGGCAAACTCCGCCGGATGATTGCCGCTCTGCCCTACCGTGGCCCGGATGCGAATGGGGTCCATGTCGCAGGCGCCGCCGGTTTCGCTCACGCGCGTCTCAGCATCATTGATCTCGAAGGCGGTTCGCAGCCCATGTCCAGCGTGGACGGGCGCTTTTGGATCACTTTTAACGGAGAAATATTCAACTACCTCGAACTGCGGGAGGAATTGGTCAACCTGGGGCATTCCTTCGGCACTCGTTCGGATACCGAAGTGATTTTGGACGCGTACAGCCAGTATGGCGAAGAGTGCGTAAACCACTTCAATGGCCAGTGGGCGTTTGCGATTTGGGACACGACGGAGCGAAAGTTATTCTTGTCTCGCGATCGCGCCGGGGTCCGTCCGTTGTTTTACACGCAGACCAAGGAGAGCTTCCTGTTCGCCTCGGAGATCAAGGCCCTCATGGCTTGTCCCGAGGTCCTTCAGGAATTCGATCCGGTTGGCATGGATCAGGTGTTCACGTTCTGGGTCACGCTTCCTCCCCGGACTGTCTTTAAGAACATTTCACAACTGCCGCCCGGTCATTCAATGACGGTTCAGGGTGGTCGCGTCAAAGTTAAACGATACTGGTCGGTGCCGTATGTTGAGCAAGGAGACTCGCGGAACGGGAATGAACGCGCGCGCGCGGAAGAGTTGTTGCACCTGCTGATCGACGCGACACGAATACGCCTCCGTTCCGACGTGCCGGTCGGAGCCTATCTCAGCGGCGGCATTGACTCGGCTTTGACCACAGCGCTGATCGGGAAGATTGCGAGCGAGCGGCTGCGAAGCTTTTCCTTAACATTTGTGGATGCCGAGTTCGACGAGAGTCCTTATCAGCTGGAAGCGAGCCGGTTTCTTCAAACCCAGCATTCCTCAGTATCGTGCTCGCAGGCCGACATCGCGCGGGTGTTTCCAGAGGTGATCCGCCATGCGGAGCATCCCCTGTTTCGCACCGCGCCGGGCCCGATGTTTTTACTTTCGAAATTGGTCCGCGAGAGTGGATTCAAGGTCGTGTTGACCGGGGAGGGCGCGGATGAAGCCCTTGGTGGATACGACATTTTCAAAGAGGCGAAGATCCGGCGCTTTTGGGGACAGTACCCGGAATCGAAATGGCGGCCGCTGTTGCTAAAGAGGTTGTTCCCGTTCCTGCCTGAGTTTCAGCGACAGGCTACGGCAAATCTCAGGCATTTCTTCCGGGTCACAACCGAAGATCTTGCGAGTCCACTGTTCTCGCACTTCCGGCGCTGGGAACTCACTGCGAAACTGAAGATGCTGTTCTCCCCTGAATTTCAGTCGGCGATTGGGAAATACGACGCGATGGAGGAACTCACAGAAAGTTTGCCTTCAGATTTCCGATCCTGGTCGCACTTCGGCCAAGGCGAGTATCTTGAGGCCAAATACTTTCTGCCGGGCTATCTTCTTTCCTCTCAGGGCGACCGGATGGCCATGGCTCATTCGGTGGAGGGGCGGTATCCCTTTCTCGACTATCGTGTGGTCGAGTTCGGGGCGAAGTTGCCCGCGAGACTGAAGATGAAGGTTCTGAATGAGAAGTATCTACTGAAGCGGTCCTGCGATGGGCTCGTTCCCGAATCAATTCTTCGCCGCCCAAAGCAGTCTTATCGTGCGCCTGAAGGCGAATGCTTCTTTGATCGGAACACACCATCGTATGTGCAGGAAGCTTTGTCGCCGTCCGCGCTCGAGAAGGTTGGAATCTTCGACAAGCGCGCGGTCAGCATATTGACCAGCAAGTTTGCCGGCGGCAAAACTGGGAGCTTCAAAGACAACATGGGGGTGGTTGCAGTTCTTTCCACTCAATTGCTCGCAACACAATTTACAAATCAAACAAAGGCGGTCAACTAAATCATGCAGACGACAGAGATCGGGCAGGAAATTCGTACATTCCTTGTGGACAACTTCCTTTTTGGCCACAATGAAAAACTACAGGATGAAGAAGCGTTGCTGGGGAATGTCGTGGATTCCACCGGCGTCGTCGAATTAGTGGTCTTTCTTCAAGAGCGCTTCGCGATCACCGTGGAAGATGACGAAGTGACGACAGAGAATCTCGGCTCGGTGCGAAGCGCGACCGCGTTTGTTGAGAAAAAACTCCTTAACAAGGGCTAGCCGGCTAGTGCTGCTAGACTGCTGATTATGCGGTAGTTATGCGAGCCAAGGCCGGCTCGGATTCTCAATGCGCTGAGTCGGCGGACGTGATACTATTTTTAAAGTTTCCCCTTCCCCTAATCCCTCCCCTCATTTGGCGCTGTCATAAATAATAGCGAGGTCTTGGACAAACTCATGATAAACACTGCGATCATCGGCGCAGGTCCGTACGGACTTTCTCTGGCTGCACACTTCCGGGAGCAGGGGATCCCATTCCGCATTTTCGGTCGACCCATGGACAGTTGGCTGGCGCACATGCCGAAAGGCATGATGCTGAAATCAGATGGTTTCGCGTCGAACATCTCCGATCCCGGCGGTGCGCTTACGCTGGAAAAGTTCTGCGCGGAGCGCGGTATTCAATATGCCCACACGGGCATCCCGGTTCGGCTTGAAACCTTCACGGAATACGGGCTGGCGTTTCAGGAGCGGATGGTTCCCGAACTCGAAGACAAGATGGTCGTCAAGATCGAGCGCACTCAGGATGGATATCTGCTGCAACTCGAGGACGGAGAGCGGTTCAAAGTCCGCGATGTTGTGCTCGCCGTCGGGATTACGCACTTCGAGTACGTTCCCGAGACCTTGGCTCATCTGCCCGCGGAGTTTCTGTCGCATAGCGCTCGCCATCACGATGTCGAACAGTTCCGAGGGCGCAGCGTGGTGGTGGTCGGCGGCGGGTCGTCGGCCCTGGACTGGGCCGCTCTGCTGCATGACGCGGGCGCGAATGTACAACTGGTAGCACGACAGACTGCGCTTAAGTTCCACGGCAAGCCCACCGGAAAACAGCGCTCCTTGTGGCAGCGAATTCAGGCCCCACAAACCGGACTTGGGCCGGGCTGGCGGTCGAGTTTCTATGCCAACGCACCGGGAACTTTTCATCGCTTGCCAGAGAGCCTGCGCCTGGAAATCGTGCGGCGAACATTAGGACCGTCCGGCGGATGGTTTGTCAGAGATAAAGTGATGGACCACGTGCCGCTCCTGCTTGGACACACGTTGGAGCGAGCCGGAGTCCAGGATGGCAAGGTACATCTACAGGCGCGGTCGCAAGATGCATCGGTGAAAGAGATTCAAGCCGATCACGTCATCGCTGCCACCGGCTACAAGGTGGATCTTGATCGTTTGACATTCCTGAGTTCCGAGATACGCTCAAACCTGAAAGCTGTCGAGCACACTCCGGTACTTTCCGCGAACTATGAATCGTCCATGCCGGGCCTTTACTTCGTCGGCGTCTCCGCCGCGAACAGCTTCGGGCCGGTTATGCGCTTCGCGTTTGGCGCCGACTTCGCCGCGCGGACAGTTACAAGATCCCTGGTAAAGTCGCTATCCCGGCAGCCGGTTCAAGCCTCGGCCCAGGGTGTCCTGGCGGCAAAATAGAACGGTCCGGGCGCATTTGCCGGAGCTGCGTAATGTGTTCCGTACGCTGTTTTGGTTTGGCGGAGGGGAATGAAGAGAGAGACCATTGCGATTCATACGGGCTACGACGGCGATCCCACGACCAAGGCCGTGGCGGTACCGATCTACCAGACCGTTGCCTTTGAGTTTGATAGTGCGGAGCATGGTGCGGCGTTGTTCAACCTTGAGGTCGAAGGGAACATCTACACCCGCATCGGAAATCCCACGAACGCGGTTTTGGAGAAACGGGTCGCCGCGCTTGAGGGCGGAGTCGACGGTCTCAGCGTAAGTTCCGGCATGGCGGCCATCGAGTACGCGCTCATCAATATCGCGGAAACCGGGAATAACATTGTTTCTCTTCCGCAGTTATACGGCGCGACCTATACGCTGCTGGCGCATATTTTCCCGAAGCGGGGAATCACGGGCCGTTTTTCTGCGACGGACCGTCCGGAAGACGTGGAGAAGTTGATCGACGAGAATACGCGTGCGGTCTACTGCGAGAGCGTGGGCAATCCTGCGGGCAACGTGGCAGACATTGAGGGACTGGCGAAAGTTGCCCACAAACACGGCGTGCCGCTGGTGGTCGACAACACCGTGGCAACGCCGATTTTGTTGAGGCCCATTGAATATGGCGCTGATGTAGTGGTCCACTCGATGACCAAATTCATCGGCGGAGGCGGCACCAGTATCGGCGGCATGATTGTCGATGGTGGTAAGTTTCCGTGGCGACAGTATCCGGACAAGTTCTACATGTTCAACCGGCCTGAGATCGCGTACCACGGGGTTGTGTATGTCGATCATTTTGGCGATTCCGCTTTTGTTGCGCGCTGCCGGACCGTGTGCCAGCGGAACACGGGCGCCACTCTGTCTCCGTTTAACGGATTTCTGTTCCTGCAGGGAATTCAGACCATGGCTCTTCGCGTGGAGCGCCACGTGGCCAACGCGCGCAAAGTAGCGGAATTCCTGCGCGATCATCCGATGGTCAAGTGGGTGAATTACGTTGGATTTCCGGATAATCCACTCTATCCGATGGCGCATCGGTATTTGGGCGACAACTTCTGTTCGCTGCTGACTTTCGGTGTGAAGGGCGGCTACGAGGGCGGCAGGAAGTGCTTCAACGCATTTCGTCTATTCAAGCGGATGGTGAACATGGGCGATGCCAAGTCACTGTCGTGTCATCCCGCGTCGACGACGCACCGGCAGCTTACGCCCGAGGAGCAGGCGCAGGTTGGCGTTACTCCCGAGATGATTCGGCTCAGCGTGGGCATCGAGCATATTGACGACATTCTCGACGACCTAGGTCAGGCTTTGGAAAAGGCGGCCGAATGAAGCCTTTCGGAATGGAAAACTTCGGCGTAGGAGGTGCGATATGCCGCTGATCATCGAAGGCGGACGAGTACCGAGTCGTTGGGCAGAGAAGGGAAGGCTGCGCCCGATGGTATCCGCCGACAGTCAAGTCCGGCGCGGCGAATGCATTAGCCTGGCGCTCATCAATAACATGCCAGACGCTGCGCTCGAGGACACCGAGTTGCAATTCTTTGAGCTTCTGGATGTCGCGTCAGGTGACGTCCCGATAATCGCTAAGCTCTACTCGCTGGCCGGAATCCCTCGAACGGATCGCGGACAGCGGCATCTCGACAGCTTTTACTTTGACTTTGCCGACCTCTGGAACAGCCGGTTCGATGGAGTTATTGTCACCGGCACCGAGCCGCGTCAGCCCAACTTACAAGATGAACCATACTGGACCACTTTGACTGAGGTTTTTGACTGGGCGAAAGAGAACACGTCTTCGACGGTGTTATCGTGTCTGGCCGCGCATGCCAGCGTTCTTCACGGAGACGGCATTCAACGTCACCGGCTGCCCGACAAACAGTTTGGAGTGTTTGATTCGACCAGGAACGGTGAGCACGCGCTGACCAGTCATATCGCCGACCGCATCCGCTTCCCGCATTCGCGCTGGAACGAAGTGCGGTCGAATGAGTTGACCTCATGTGGCTACACGGTTCTCACGGAGTCGGGCGAAGCCGGAGTCGATCTGTTCGTGAAGAAGAAAAAGGACAGCCTGTTTGTGCATTTCCAGGGTCATCCGGAATACGGTGCGCAAACGCTCTTGAAGGAATACCGCAGAGACATCAAGAGATTTCTTCGCGGAGAACGAGAAACCTATCCGACCATGCCCGCTGGATACTTCGACGAAGCGGCCTCGCGGCTGCTGAACGGGTTTTGCGAGATGGCAATGGCCGACCGGCGCGAAGACATTGTTGCGTCTTTTCCGGAGGCCGCGGTTGTCGGAGGACTGCAGAACTCGTGGCACTCCTCGGCTAGCTGCGTGTATCGCAATTGGGTACAGTATCTCGTCTCACACAAAGCAGATAAGCCTGCATTGGCCCCGGTGGCAGCTTTCTACGGTCACGCGCAGCGAAAACCGTCTGTCGTTTCGTAGACCGGTCAAGTGAAGTTCGCACAACTCCACATTTCAAAAGCACCCTTCGTATGACGAGAGAGCAAGCATCTTCGAACTCGCCTGACCCGTTGCACATCGGCGATATTCTGAAGCGTTGGGTCGATCATTCATCGGACCTTCCGGCTCTAGTGGAAGCCGGTGGTGCGTGGACGTACGGACAACTAGCGACCGCAGTCGCCGAAACCGAGAACTGGCTTCGCGAGGCTGGAGTGCGTGCCGGTGACCGGGTAATGATTGTCGGTGAAAACTGTCGCGCATTTGTGGCAGTCCTGCTAGCTGCCAACAATCTGGATGCTTGGTCTGTACCGGTAAACGCACATCTATCGGCGCGAGAGATCGACGCAGTCCGCGATCACTGCGGGGCGCGTCGTATCGTTTACACGACCGGCGTCTCTCTTCATGCGACCGAACACGCGAATCATCAGGGTGCTCTGATAGAAGAGTTCAAGGGCCTGGGGACGATAGGCATAGGCCCGCTGAATGAGCAGGTGCAGCCTGAGCCGCTCGAACCTGATATCGGTAGCCGGGTCGCCGTCTTGATTTATACTTCCGGAACGACAGGCTTGCCCAAAGGCGTCATGTTGACCAACAGGAACCTGCTGTTCACCGCCTCGGGGTCAGCAAAGATCCGGTCTTTGGTGCCCGGCGACCATGTTTATGGCGTTTTGCCGCTCTCTCACATCGTCGGGCTCTCGGTGGTACTTCTCGGCACGCTGCTGAGCGGTGCCACGATCTATCTTGCGCCTCGATTCGATCCGATGGCCGCCCGCGTCGCGCTGGACAAGGATCGAATTTCGGTTATGTTGGGCGTGCCTTCCATGTTTTCGCAGTTTCTGCATTACGCGAAGATCAGAAAAATGGAGTCGTTGCACCTTCCTGCTCTTCGCATCATTTCCTGCTCGGGGGCACCGCTACCTCCGGTCGTCAAGTTGGAAGTGGAGAGCTTGTTCGGGCTGGCGCTCCATCACGGATATGGAATCACGGAATGTTCCCCTAATGTTGCGCAGGTAAGGGTCGAATCACCTCCCCGCAAAGATACCTCGGTCGGCCCGGTGTTTCCGGGCGTGGAAGTCAAGTTGGTTGGACACGATCTGAAGCCAGTGCCGGCCGGCGAGGTGGGCGAGTTGTGGGTGCGTGGCCCCAACGTGATGAAGGGCTACTATCGAGCTCCGAAAGAGACGGCGGCCGTGCTTGACGCAGAGGGATGGTTCAACGCGCAGGACCTTGCCCGTTTCGAGGGCGAGGATCTATTCATTGTCGGGCGAGAGAAAGAGATGATCATCCGATTTGGATTCAACGTCTACCCTGCCGAGGTCGAGGCGGTGCTCAACGGCCATCCGGCGGTCGCCAAGGCTGCGGTCGTCGGCAGGACGATTGACGGAGACGAAGAGATCATTGCTTTCGTGCAACCATTTCCAGATTCCACGCTGACGATCCCAGATCTGGCGCAATATGCCGCGCGAAATCTCGCCGCGTACAAGCGGCCCTCCCAGATCGTCGTGCTCCCTGAACTTCCGGTGACTGCTCTCGGGAAAATCGTGAAACCCGAATTAAGAAAGATCGCTGCGGATCTTCCGCGGCGCAACCAGGCTAGAGCTACAGCGGAACCTCGATCAGCGTCGGACCCTCACTCTCAAAACCTTCCCGCAATGCCTTCGCAAACTCCGCCAGCGAAGTGACGCGGGTGGCGGGCACTCCCATGCCCTTCGCCAGATGCACCCAGTCGAGATCCGGACGGCCGATCTCGAACATACCTAGCGCCCGGGTCCCCGGGTTGCCTATTCCTAGATAAGAAAACTCCCGCTTGAGGACCGCGTAGTCGCGGTTCGCGAAAACCACGGTCGTGACCGCGAGGCCCTCGCGCGCCATGGTCCATAGGGCTTGGAGTGTGTACATACCACTGCCGTCGGCCGTCAAGCATAAGACTCGCCGGTCGGGGCAGGCTACGGCTGCGCCTACAGCGAGCGGCATGGCGATCCCAATCGAGCCCCCGGTGTTACCCAGCCAGTCGTGTCGCGGAGCGCCCTTGGTGGCCGCCATCAGGCCCCGGCCTGAAGTCATGGATTCGTCGACCACGATTGCGTTCTCGGGCAGCACTGCACCAATGACTGCGGCCAGACCTGGCAGTGTGATGTTGCCGTCCGGCAGTTGGGGCCGCGTGGCCGTCTCTCCAGTCGACTGCGTTCGCGGCAACGACAGCGCCGATTCGACTGCTTCGAGTGCGCCAACGTAATCTTCGCCTGGACTTGCCAGCGTGTGGATCTTGCATTCCGGCGAGGTAAACGCAACGTCTTTTCCAGGGTAAGCAAAATACGCAACGGGAGCGCGCGCGCCTACCAGAATGAGCTGCCGAAATTCTTTGAGCTGCTCGACTCCCTGCTCAAGGACATACGCGACGCGGTCCACCGTCGGCAGGCCCGCGCCACGTTCCAGGCGCGTCACCGGGTACGGAGCCAGCAGCTTGGCGCCGGCAGCTTGGGCGATGCGCCCTGCGACTAGTAGTCCTTTGCCGTAGAGCGCATCTCCGGTCATCAGAATGGCGGTGCGTTCGCCCGAGCGAAGCATAGCCCTTGCACGCTCGACCGCGTCAGCAGCGGGAAGTGGCGCTTGCGGCACGACCAGTGAGAGTGGCGCGCCTGATCCAGCCTCACTCCATGCGACATCAGCGGGCACAATTAGCGTGGCAATTTGGCCGGGAGCGGTGCGGGCGGCAGCGACTGCATCGGCTGCGTCGCGGCCCACGTCGGCCGAGGAACGCGACGTCCGCAGCCATTTCGAATAAGGCCGCGCGATTGCTTCGATGTCGGAAGTGAGCGGTGTGTCGAGGGGCAGGTGGTAGGTAGCATGCTGGCCAATGATGTTGACGATTGGCACCTGAGCGCGGCGGGCATTGTGGAGATTAGCCAGACTGTTGGCAAAGCCCGGTCCCAGATGGACCAGGGTCGACGCGGGCTTCTCAGCCATCCGCGCATAACCATCCGCCGCTCCGGTGACGACTCCCTCGAAAAGACCCAATATGCAACGCACTTCCGGAATGTGGTCCAGTGCGGCGACGAGATGAATCTCAGACGTGCCCGGGTTTGCGAAGCAGGTGTCGACACCACTGGCGAGCAGCGTGCGAATCAGATTTTCGGCCCCGTTCATCGGTCTACCGCGCTATCCTTGTCATTGGAGTGTTCTGCTTGTTTTCTTTCGAACGACAGCTCGTATTCTGATTTTGCCAGCGGGGGAGTCGCACGTCGCACGTGAAGTTTAGCATGAGACAAATACAGATCCTCGTACTGCTCTTGGCCACAGGAGCGGCGACTGCTTGCTCGCATGCGAAGGCGACGCAGGCCACAACCCTGGACTGGGATCAGAAGGCCGCGGCGGCCTATCTCGACCAAAGAGAGACCACATGGATGGAGTGGCCGGGCGCGGCCCGCGATCACGATACTTTCTGCGTGTCATGTCACACTGCCGTGCCCTACATCATGTCGCGGCCATCGCTCCGCGCCGCGCTTGCTGAAAATGCTCCCTCGGACGCGGAGGGCAAACTGCTGGACAACGTGACGAAGCGGGTACAACTCTGGAACTCGACCGATCCCTACTACAGCGACAAGGAATATCAAGGCAGCAAAGCCGCCGAATCTCGCGGGACTGAAGCGGTGCTCAACGCGCTAATCCTCGCCAACTACGACGCGCAGAATGGACACCTGAGCGACGTTACCCGGGCCGCATTCAGCAATATGTGGGCGACCCAGCAGAAGGACGGCAATGGCAAGGGCGCATGGTCGTGGCTCCAGTTCGGCATGGAACCGTTCGAAGCGAGCGACTCACAATATTATGGCGCCGCTTTGGCTGCGATTGCGGTGGGCAGCGCTCCAGAAAATTATCGGTCGGGTCCTGAGATCCAGGAGAAGCTTGGCATTTTGCGCGCATACCTCAACCGCGAATACGAATCTCAGTCGACGATCAACCACGCGGTCCTGCTCTGGGCGTCAATGAAACTGCCCGGACTGGTTGAGGCAGACCGGCAGCAGTCAATTATTAAAGAAATTTCGGATGCGCAGCAGTCGGATGGCGGCTGGGTGCTTTCATCGCTTGCCTGGCCGAGAGACCGCCATCTGCATTCGCTGGTTCGAGAGTGGTTGCGGTCCGACGGAACGACTCAGGAGAGAAAAAGTGACGGCTACGCCACTGGCCTGATGACCTACGTCTTGCGACAGTCTGGGGTTGGGCAGGACGATCCTCGACTGAAGCGCGGTTGGTCGTGGCTGGCAACTCACCAGGACAAGGCGGACGGGTCTTGGCCATCCGTGTCGTTGACTAAACGTCGCGATCCATCCACGAATATCGGGCACTTCATGAGCGACGCAGCGACCGCGTATGCCGTACTCGCACTGAGCGGGGAATCAACGCCTCCTCCCCAGATGCTTTCGCGGACTCAACCTTAGAAACATCTGCGACATCGAGGCTCGTGTACCCTGTGACTGACTGTTGATTTGGCCGGACTCCTCCCCGTGTCGGTCACGATTGCTACACGCCGGTTGGGGTGACTCACGCTGCGAGGCCCGCTGGAAATGAGGTTGGATTCGCGAATCGTTTTGGGAGTACTCGCAATGAGCCTCGGGACCCTTCTCGTAGCGATCCTTGCCGTTCGGTTTCTCCTGCCTTCTTCCAGCACGGCTTCACCGTCAGTGAGGACTATTCACGCAGGCAGGCTCTCCCCGGCCTTGAGCAGCCCGATTCTTCCACCGTGCCCGCCAGCAGGCCTCCAAATGCTGCAGCCCTCATCGCAGACAGGTCACCACAAGGTGGTCCTCACCTGGAACGCGAGTGTTGCCGGCCCAGGCCCCGATGGCAAGGCGGTTGGGTATTGTCTATACCGGAGCCAGACGCAGAATGCGGCAAAGCGGAACCCTACGTGCAGCGTTTGCGAGCAAGTTAACCCCACGCCGATCGTAGGCATCGGTTGCGTGGACGATCTCGTGCTGGATAATGCCACTTACTACTACGTGGTGACGGCGATCAGTGCCAACAAGACCATCAGCATTTCGTCGAACGAAACGCTGGCTCCAATTCCGCCGGGCGCGCAAAGCGTTAAGCCAGCCGCTACCTCTTATCCGTTGTGTCGGGGGAATGCGAGTTCAAAGCAGTAACCAGTTGTGACTGGTCGACAATCTGCAGCTATTTCGGAGGAGCCGGTCCCGCCAGGAAGCCGCCATCGAGAACCAGACACTGGCCTGTCATGAACGATGCGCTGTCCGAACACATCCATAGCACAGCTTCGGCGATTTCAGCGGGCCTTCCAAAGCGTCCGATGGGATGACAACCGAGAACGTATTTATGGACGGCTGGAGCGCCAAAAAGGCGATCGCCCATCGCCGTTTCGATCACTGCGGGACACACCGCGTTTATCCGAATACCATTTTGAGCGGTTTCCAGCGCGGCTGTCTTGGTTAGTCCAATGACTCCGTGTTTGCTCGCACTGTAGGCCCCTGCGCCCGCGGAACCCACCAGGCCGGTAACCGACGCCATGTTCACAATGGCTCCAGCTCCGCCCTGCTTCAGCATCTGTCGAATCTCGTACTTCAGGCAGAGCCAGACGCCCTTCAGATTGATGGAGATGGTCCGATCCCAGTCTACTTCGGATTGTCTGGCGATCGGCACCCAAACACCTTCAATTCCGGCGTTGTTAAACGCGACGTCAAGGCGACCAAATGTCTCAACGGTCTGCCGGACCAGAGCCTCGACTTCGGAAGATTTCGACACATCGGTTTTTACGAACAGGCCGTCGCCGCCGGCTGCGCGGACCAGTTCGATGGTTTCCTCGCCTTCCTTCTCGCGCCTTCCGGCAACCACCACTTTGACTCCGGCCTTCGCGAAAAGTAGGGTGGTCTCGCGGCCAATGCCTGAAGTGCCGCCGGTCACAATCCCAACTTTGCCGTCCAGTCCCGTTTCCATAGTTTTTCTCGAGTCAGAGCTTTGCCAGATCGAAGCGCGAGTGGCTTTTGGGAGGCTTCTCTCAAACAGCTGCGCTCAAATACCTTCCGTGAGCAGGCGGGTGAGTGTCAAGTCTGCTTCTCTTCCTTTCGCACTCTGCGTTTCTCACTCTGCGGATCAGCGGTTTGAGTCACCAAGTCCGAGGTATCATTATGTTCTCAACGTTTTCTCAACGTCGCTTACCATTGAACTGGAGCATTCGTGAGTACAAACGACAGACTTCTGGGCACGTGGAAACTGGCGTACGCCTCGAGCACAACGCCGAAGGGGGAGCGAAACGACACTCCCTACGGCCTCAACCCGGTGGGTTTTCTAAGCTATTCAGAGGATGGCCGCGTGACGTCTCTGATCAGCTATGGCGAACGAAAGCTGCTTACCATCGCCAGCCGAACCGAAGAACAGGCCGAGGCATTTAATACGTTCTTAGCCTATGGGGGACAGTACACGCTCAGCGGTGACAAGGTAACCCACCACATCGAGATCTCGTCGATTCAGAACTACGTGGGCAAGGACCTGGTCCGCAATATTAAATTCGAGGGTGATCACATCGTACTGATAACTCCGCCGACCATGGTCAACGGAAAAATTCAAACCGTCGAATTGACTTGGCAGCGCCTCCCCATTTCCTTATGATGGGCTTAATTCCTGCGAGAACCTCCCCCGGAACGGTATGTTAAGCTCAACCTCAGGCGCCGCCGACGGCGTGACTGAGATTCTTATCCCCTCATGAGGTGATAGTTGTCTAAGGTAATCTCTTCGGGCAAGGAGTTCGTTTTCAACGACGAGATTCTTCAGAACCCGTATCCCACGTACGCCCGCTTGCACCAGGAAGGTCCTCTGCACTACCTGGAAGTTGGCAGTAAATGGCCGGTGTGGTCGATTGTCAGCCACGCCGAGTGCTCATCGATCGCTAAAGATACCAGGCTTTCCGCAAAGCGGGCGAAGCAGATGCTATTGCCTCTGCCAATCAGCCGCCAGGCGGAGTTCAGCGAACTGGCGCGCATGTTGAGCTTGTGGCTGATTTTTATGGACCCGCCCGAGCACACGCGCTTGCGCAAACTTCTGAACAAAGGATTCTCGGCTGCTGCCGTCGAAGGTTTGCGACCGCAAGTCGAGGCCATCGTCGATGAAATGCTGAGGCCACTCCAGCCGGGCTCGGAAGTCGACCTCATGCGCGAGTTCGCAAATCCGATACCCGTGCGCATTATTTTAGAAATGCTCGGGATATCGCAGGATATGCGGGACACATTCGTCGAATGGTCGCGGGCCATCGCGGCGTTTCGAGGCAACCCGAATCGCGGAGTGGAAGAGGCCCAAGCGGCGCAGGATGCGCTGATTTCGTTAACCGAATTCTTCCGCAAGACGGTGGCGGAACGGAGGCGCAATAAGGGAAGCGACCTGATCAGCTTACTCATCGACATTGAGGAAGAAGGAGAAGTTCTTACCGAGGAAGAACTCTACGCGCAATGTATTGCGCTGCTTTTCGCCGGGCACGAGACGACTCGAAATCTGATTGGCAACGGAATGTACACCCTTCTGCAGAATCCGCAGCAGACGGCTGAGTTACGAGAGAAACCGGAGATCATCCGGTCAGCGGTTGAGGAACTTCTACGTTATGAGAGCCCCGTGCAATTCACGGCTCGCGTGCTGAAGGAAGATATCGAGGTTTGCGGCCAGCCGATACGAAAGGGATGGACGGTCCTGTGCATGCTGGGTGCGGCGAATCGGGATCCCAAACAGTTTGATGAACCCGACCGGCTGGATCTGAAGAGGTTGAACAACCAGCATCTGGCGTTCAGTGCAGGGCTGCACTTTTGTATTGGAGCCCAACTGGCGCGCTTAGAAGGTCAAATTGCGCTCCGCAGTCTGGTGCAACGCTTTCCGAAGATGAAGCTCACCGGCCCGCGACCGGAGTGGGCCTCCACTTTTGGGTTGAGAGGCCTAAAAAGTCTCCCTGTAATCATGTGAAAGCGAGGGCCGAAGTAACCGTTGAGCCGCGCACAGCAAGGTATTGTGCTTCCTGGCTCGATGGCCCAGGGTGTGCCTTCCGGCATCTTGACAAAGCCAGGGCAGCGTGGGAAACTCCGAAAACTTCGGTACGACTTCGCCACAAGTCTTCGTAGAGCCCAAGATCGCGATTTCCAAAAATAAGGACGAGGTATCGATGATGAGGCCCGATTTGACATCCGCTAAAGGCGCGTTCGGTTGGACGCTGATATTTGCGCTTGGGTTCTTGGCGATCGCCGCTCCTCAGGCGAAAGCCCAGTCCTTCAATGTGATTCACACCTTCACGGGCGGGAGCGATGGGGCCGATCCTCTTTCTGGTTTCATAATCGTTGGAGGGAACCTCTACGGAACCGCCAGCACGGGCGGGAGCTCTGGACACGGGGTCATGTTCAAGTTGAGTTTGGCCGGCGAGGAGACGGTTCTGCACGAATTCACCGGTGGGGCCGACGGTGCAAGTCCAGAAGGAAGTTTGGTTTATAAGGCCGGTAATTTTTATGGTACCACCACTTTGGGGGGCGTCTCCAATGCCGGCACCGTGTTCGAGGTTACTTTGAGTGGCGAGGAGACGGTGCTTTACAGCTTTCCCGGCAAAGCGGGTGGATCAAATCCTGTCGCGGGTTTAGCGATCGACAAGGCGGGAAATGTTTACGGCACAACCACGGCGGGTGGATCGAGCGGAAATGGAACAGTTTTCAAACTGGCGATCCCTACTGTGGCAGGCGGCCCATGGACGGGGCAGGTGTTGTACAGCTTCGGCACTGGCAGTGATGGAGCGATTCCGGTCGCAGGCGTTACGCTCGACCCCGCCGGCAACCTTTATGGCACGACTTCTGCAGGAGGCAGTTACGGATACGGCACGGTTTTCGAAGTGTCGCCGTCAACCCCCAACTGGACGGAAAAGATTCTCCACCACTTTGAACTGCAAAACGACGGAGGAGTTCCGTATGCCGGGCTCATACTTTCCAGCGGTAGTCTTTACGGGGCCGCGACCGAGGGCGGCGGCGGAGGTTCGAATGGAGGTGGCACGGTTTTCAAGTTGAGTCCATCAAAGGGTGGTTGGACCTTCAGTGTGCTCTACGGCCTGTACGGCTGGAACATTTCAGGGAGCTTCCGCAATGTTCTTATGAAATCCGGGAAGCTTTACGCAACCACACATTGTGACGGCGCCGACAACTCAGGCACGGTTTACGAGCTCACGGAGTCCGGCGGCAAGTGGACATACAACCCCCTATACCTCTTTACCGGAGGCAGCGACGGCCAGTATTCGTTCAGCAATTTAGTTTCTGACTCGCAAGGAAACTTGTACGGCACGACGAAGCAGGGCGGGGCACAGGGTCATGGTACGGCCTTCAAGGTCACGCCCTAACTGAAATCGGCTTGGCAGGAGCTGGACGATTCCTCCGTGCGCCATTTTTCATCGTTAAATCTTTTGCGCCATTCTTCTCCCTCCCGAAGGTGTACATGCGGTTTTCCGTCATAGGGACGCTTTTCGTGGTCCTCACGGCAACACTATCCGGCCGGGGAGACTTCCGGCCTCCTCCCCAAAACGCGGCGTCAGCAGTAGCCATTTATGATCCTGATCCCAACCAGATTTGGAACCGCCTCCACAGCGCAATCTACGTTCGTGAGGACCTCCCTGGAACCGAGCTGCTTCCGGACGCGCTAGATCCGCCGCTCTGGCGCCACTCGACGTATCTGTTGGCACAGCCCTCACACGAGAGGGCGATGCGTATTCTGGACGAGTTTCTGGAAACACACGCGGAGAGCCTGGTTCATGATCCTGTGAAGCGCGCCCTGCTCCAGCGGGATTTGTGGGCGGTCTTCGATTGGTCGGTGGAGATGTCGCCGGGATACGAAAAAGAAAAACGAGAACTGCAAGCCAGGTTGGCGGACGTCCTTGGGCGGTTGGCGCTGACGTCCGATCAGATCGCGTCCCTTCCGGATAATTATGCGCAGGCAGTCGCCTCAGGTGAGTTCGCGAAGGAGTACGATCCCGATCATCGGGAGCGCGCATTTCTTCCGCCAGACCTGTTTGATGCGCACGGGCCGTGGGTCGAACTGGTAGGCCTTGGGAAGCCGCGGCCCGTGGCCGAACAACATGATTTCTTTTTCTCCGGGCGCTCCAGCTTTCTCATATTCCTGCGACTTCCGGCGGGGCGCAAAGCGACGTTCGATTATCTGAACGCTCTGTGGAATTCTCCCCCGTTTTCCAGCCCGCACTTTTCTCCCGTCCAGAGTGAGGCGCCTAACCCCAACCTGCCACAACTTCCAGCCGGGACTCAGGTCGTGCTGCTCCGCCAGATGACGCTCTTCGACAAACAGGGCAAGCTAACGGCTTCGCCCATCACGGAAAGCGTACAGATACGCGTGTATCGCTCGGTCACCCCCAGCAGTGCTCCAGCGGTGGGTATCGACCGGATGATTACAACCAGTGGGCAGGACTTCTACGCGATCCGGCTCAGCCGTCCGCTACTTTTTGTCGACCGAGCGGGCGGCTTAAAAGCGGCTCGACCGGACGAAAAGGACTTTGCTCTCTTTGGGGGCGCCGGTCCAGACGAAGGTCCTCCGAGCCACTATACCCCGCTATCTGCGTACCACCCGGTGGTTAAGGCGTGTGTCATGTGCCACCGTGAGGTAGGCATCCAGTCGCTGAGCACTCTCGACCGACTGCTGAAGCCGAATCCCCTGCAGCAGGATCTTCCGAGCAATCCTTCGGGACCTCAGTGGTGGCAAGATGCTCGGATCCTCTGCTGGAAGCAGGGCCATGATGATTGGCGCCGGCTTGGTGGATATCTCAAATTCACCCAGTGACGGTCGGGCCTGCGGGACAGAGATTTCTAGTCGAGCGACTACGTGACGGCAAGTTTCTGGCGCGCCGACAAAGTCCCGACGCGGTCGCGATGGTCTCCAAAAGCAACTCCCTCACGTCTCTGCTGGTTCATTCAAAACATTTCCCGCTGCATTTATGTAATTCTGAGCTTGAACCATTGCTGTGCCTGCGGTTCCTGCGCGTTCGAGAAGAAAAACCGTTTCGCGACCGCATTTTTCTGCATGAACCTTGGCACGACTTTAAGTTATAATCCGCGGCACTTGGACGGGACGTGCGGGATCCGACTCAAGAACAACACAGGAAATGAAAGACACTAGCGGGCGCGAGTAGAACACACGTGTTTCCTCTCAGCGTGGTTGTGCCCGGTGGCGTCTTCTTCCTTGGAGGCTACGTCGATGACACGAATCCATCAGCAAGTGAACGGCAAGCGGCACGAGCGGTGGCATGAGTTGGGCGTCGGGTGTGCGCACGGAGCAAGGCGCGCGATTTTAGTGTTCGCCGTGTTCGTCTGCCTGGCCTCGTTGGCGGCCGCGCAATCTACCAGTTCTCTGAACGGCAGCGTGACTGACCCGTCCGGCGCAGCCGTTGCCGGCGCGAGCATCACGTTGACCGAACCGGCAACGGGGTCCAAGCGGACCACCACCAGCAACGCGTCCGGTCTCTACCAGTTCCTGGATGTACCTCCGGGTGAATATCGGCTGGAAGCAACCGCAACGGGTTTTGCGGCGGTCGTAGTGGCGAAGGTGACGCTGCTAGTCAAACTGCCCTCCACCGTACCGCTCCGGTTGCCGGTCGCGGGCGCGACCACGTCGGTCACCGTGGAAGGCGAAGCGCCGCTCATCAATCGAACGGACGCCTCGCTTGGCAACGTCGTCGAACAGGACCAAATCGCGGAATTGCCGATTGCGGCCCGCAACGTAGTTGAGTTGCTGAGTTTGCAGCCCGGTGTAGCCTACCTGGGCGACAACCTGAACACAACCACGGATACTCGCAGTGGCGCAGTGAATGGCCTACGCAGCGACCAATCCAACGTCACGCTCGACGGCATTGGAGTCAACGACCAGAATAATGGGTATGCTTTCACCAGTGTCCTGAATGTTCCGCCAGACTCGGTCCAGGAATTCCGGGTCACTACCGCCAACTCCAACGCCGACTCTGGCTATTCCAGCGGCGCTCAAGTCGCGCTTGCGACCAAGAGCGGCACCAATAGCTTTCACGGCTCGGCCTATGAGTACAACCGCAACACCGTCTTCAGCGCGAACGACCCGTTCTTGAAAGAGTCGCAGCTGAGCAGTGGCGAACCCAACAAGGCGCCCAAGCTCCTGTACAACGTTTTTGGCGTCACCGTCGGTGGGCCGGTCATGAAAGACCGCCTCTTCTTCTTTGCCAACTATGAAGGGAAGAGGCAAGCTCAGGGCACCAGCATATCGCGTATAGTTCCGAACGCACCGCTGCAACAGGGCTTTCTCCAGTATCTATGCACACTCAATCCGGACGGAAGCTTGAACACAACGGCGTGCCCGGGTGGTACCGTCAACGGACTGAGCGGAGTTCAGCCCGGCTACTACGCGCTTGGACCAAGCCAGATTACTGGCATCGACCCGCTGGGAATCGGGCCGAACGCGGCAGTCGAGGCTGTCCTTGGGCAATATCCTGCGCCTAACGAAAATAACGAGGGCGATGGTCTGAATTCGCTCGGCTATCGCTTTTCCTCGAACGCCGACACCCCATGGAACACGTATATTCTGAAGGGTGACTGGCACATTAACCACAGCGGTTCGGAAACCCTTTTCGTTCGCGGACAGACGCAGAATCAAAACAGCCCTCTACTGCAAGAATTTCCCGGTCAGCCCGCCACTGCGACGCTGGTGGATGACAGCAGGGGTATAACTGTCGGACTTATTTCACTCATCAACCCCAGACTCGTCAACAATTTTCACTGGGGATTCATCCGCCAGGGCGGACAACAAGCGGGAGTCTCGGCGAATCCGGCAGTTCTTTTCACGGGGCTCGACAATCTGGTTCCTTTCACTCGTTCCACCAATTACTTTGTGCCTGTCAATCAGCTCAGCGATGGTTTGAACTGGACTCGGGGAAATCACACCTTCGACTTCGGCGCCGATTTCTTTCTGATTCGCAACAACCACAGCAGCTACGCCAACTCGTTCTCCGATGTTCAGACCAACCCGGTCTATCTCAACACAGGAGGAATTGCGAATACATCCAGTCCGTTGGATCCAGCCAACAATGGCTATCCCTCCGTGGATCCCAGCTTCGGCCCGAACTACGACGAAGCGACTGGAATTTTGTTAGGAATTTTCGCCGAAGGTGACGGAATTTATAACTTCTCGCGCAACGGCACGGCTCTGCCCCAAGGCCAAGCTATCAACCGCCGTTACGCTATCAACGACTACGAGTTCTACGGACAGGATGCCTGGCGGATGACGCCGCGATTGACGGTTACCTATGGCCTGCGATGGGTACTCGAAGCGCCGCCTTATGAAACCAATGGGTATCAGGTTGCACCTTGTGTAGAAGCGGCCAGCGGCGGCTGCACCAATCAAAATGTGGCGGATTGGTTCAACCACTCCGCACAGCTGGCCGCGCAGGGCATGCCGGCCAACAACGCCGGAGAGATTTCCTTCGTTCTGGGCGGACCAAAGAATAACGGCCCAGGACTGTGGAACTGGGACCACAAAGATTTCTCACCGCGCATTGCCGTAGCTTGGGCTCCAGACACTGGCGAGAGCTGGGCCTCAAAGCTGTTAGGAAAGAAAGACCAATTTACCGTACGCGCCGGCTACAGCATAACCTATGACCACTTCGGCATTCCAATTGTGAATACCTTCGACCAGCACGGATCGTTCGGCCTCTCCACCGATCTGGGAAATCCCGCCGGTGTGGTGTCGCCCTCAAATGCTCCTCGCTTTACCTGCCTGGTTCCGGGATCGTCGAACCAGTCCTGCCTGCCCGCTCCCTGCGCGTCTTTAAACGATCCTGGGTGCTTGTTCGGGCCCACGCCCTCGGGCAGTTTCCCGGTCACGCCAAGCAGTTCTGCTTTCGCCATCAACTGGGGACTGGACCAAACTCTGAAGACGCCATACTCACACGTCTTCAATTTCTCGATCCAGCGCCAGATCACCTCCCGATCATCCCTACAAATTGCCTACGTGGGCAGCGTCGGGAGGCGCCTGCCTATGCAGGTCGACCTCGCGATGCCGATCAATCTGACTGACTCGACCAGTGGTACGAAATATTTCCCCTCAGCTACCATCCTTTCGAAAGCTGCTGCTGCAAAAACGGACGTCAACTCGATCCAGCCCATCCCGTTCTTCGAAAATCTTTTTCCAGCCTGGGCGGGCCCTGCCACCCAATCTGCTCTAGGTCAGAACAACCAAAGCCCATCGAACCTTAGTGGCGACAATTGCGCCCCTGGTGCCTTACCGGCAAATCCCACGGCCACTCAAAATATTTACGAGCTGTGGAATTGTTTCCCGCATAACGAAACATTCTCTCTGTTCCAAATGGATTTGCCGGACTCCATTACTGGATTGAGCCCTGCGCTACCCAACAGCAAACTCGGTCCATACGCCTTCTACCATGACCAGTTTGCGTCACTCTATGCATGGCGCAATATTGGAACTTCCCTCTACAACGCTCTGCAGGTGACCTACAACGTACGTTGGGGAGCAAATCTGCAGGGGCAGTTCAACTATACGTATGGAAAGTCGTTAGACGAGGCATCGGCAGCCGAGCGTATCGGTCCGTATGAAGGGACTGGCGGAACCGGCAACGACTTGAACGGCGGCGGCATCGTGATCAATTCGTATGATCCGTTGTCGTTGCGCGGGCCTTCCGATTTCAACGCTAAGCACCAAATCAATGCGAACCTGGTCTATCAGCTGCCCTTCGGGAAAGGCCAGGTTTTGGCTGGAGACGCGGGCCCTCTACTGAACGCTTTGATCGGTGGGTGGCACGCATCCGGCGTGTTCCGCTGGACGACTGGTTTCCCCATCACCATCGATAACGGATCCACGTGGGCTACCAACTGGAACATTGAGGGTGATGCTGAGCCGAACGGGCCGCCCCCGGTGGCGTCCAATCCGAGGAACGTCGTCGTGAATGGTGTGAGCGGCCCCGACATCTTTCAGAATCCGGCAGCGGCCGAGGGCGCTTTCCGCCCTGAATGGCCGGGTGAATCCGGGGTACGCAATAACGTCATCGGCGATGGCATGTTCAACATCGACACCGGAGTGAGCAAGGACTTTTCTCTCGGCGAGCAGAGGCGTCTGGAGTTCACTTGGCAGACGTTCAACGCGACCAATTCAGTACGCTACGATGTGCGGGCCGCTCAACCCTCGCTCTCCTTCGACGCGTCCGAGTTCGGCAGATATGTTTCGACGCTGACTCAGCCGCGCTTCATGCAGTTTGCCTTGCGCTTCGTATTCTGAAGCGAGGGCGATTGTCGCCTTGCGGTCGAAAGAGGAGCAGTGAAAGCGGCTCAACGGAAAGCGAAACCGCAAGGGCTGAGTAACACGGTGCTCCCACTTTCGTGATGGGGCGGTTGTGAGCGGGCGCACTTGCGAAGGCAGGATCTGGAAATAAATCATCGAAACCCGATTCCCCCGCGGCATGAGCAAATCCCGATGACCTGTGGTTGGAGACGGGTGCCATCGGGCTCCCGTCGGGGCTCTTGAATTCGGATTACAAAAATAGTGGACTTCCCAAAACCTCTCCTCGTTGTATAATCCCCACCGCGTTGCGCCCTGAGCCGGAATTCGCTGCTGGATTCCTGCCGGGCCTAACGGTTGTACTTTCCCCGATCGTTCCTCCCCCCGGACTGATAAAGGGATCTGGCTCCATCGCAGGTCGTTAGTGGGACTTCTGTTGTCCCATCCGTCCATCCATTTTCGATGTTGATCAGGAGAAAACTCATGATGCGCGCCCGCGTCTGCTTCCAACTTGCTTTGCTGATGGTCACCATCTCTCTGGCCGCCGGAACTCTCGCACAAACGCCCACGATCAAAGCGCTGGGCAACGACACTCTCAGGTTTGAAGAGTCAAGCAGAAGTGCGGGAAGCGGCGCGGCATTTACTTCTTCGGTAGCCGGCCTCAATCTTGAGTTTTATGAGAACCAGGCGTCGATCGACATTACCGCGGAGGGCTCGCCCAACAGCCAGCCGATTCGCTTAAGCATCGCGGGAGGGAACGGGCAGCGGCGCATTTCCCGGGAAGGACCGTTGCCGGGAATTGTGAGTTATTTCCCCTCAGGCGACGCGCGCACCTGGCGAACCAACTTGCGAACGTGGTCCGGGCTGCGCTACCAGGAAATCTATCCGGGAATTGATCTGGTGTACTACGGCAATCGCGGCCAGCTGGAGTATGACTTTACGGTTGCTCCGCATCGCGACCCAAGCATGATCACGCTCGAAATCAGCAGCGCCGACGAAGTGCGCATCGTCCCCGGCGGAGACCTGGCGATTAGCGGCCGCGACGCCAGCCTGCGCTTCTCGAAGCCGGTGATCTACCAGCTGGCGGCCGACGGTTCCCGAGAACTGCTAGCCGGCAGCTACGTAATGAAGGGCACCGGCCGGATCGGTTTCGACATTCCTAAGTGGGACCGCGACCGCACGCTGGTCATCGATCCGGTGCTGGTATGGTCGTCGTTTCCGGTGGGTTCCGTCGCCGGCGACACTTTTTATGCCGCAGCCATCGATTCCAGCAGCAATCTTTACCTGGCGGGGCGCAGCAGCGGCGGGCTGACGGTAGAGAAGATCAGTTCCAACGGCACCACGCTCGTGTACCGGGTCGTCCTGACTTCCACCCCGGCTTACAGCGCCCTGCCCGAGGACATACGCGTGGACTCTGCGGGCAATGCTTACATTGTTGGATACTCGGGTGCGAATTTCCCCACCACGTCGAATGCCTTTCTAGCCTCCGTCACCAGTGGGAATCATGCATTCGTCGCTGTGTTGAACGCAGCCGGAACCGCGCTCACGTATGCCACCTACCTGGCGGGAACGACCAGTTCTTCGGACCAGGCAAATGGAGTGGCTCTGGATTCGACTAACAAAGTCTATGTGACCGGGTTCACGACGTCCACGACATTTCCAACGACCACGGGGGTTTATCAGACCAAGAACACGAGCGGCCAAGAGGTTGCGTTCGTGGCGAAGATCGATCCCACGAAATCGGGCGCGGCTTCATTGGTTTACTCGACCTATCTGGCCGGCCTCACAAGCGCATCCGCCGGAAACGGCATCGCCGTCGATGGCACCGACAATGCTTACGTCTCAGGGAATGCAGGATCCGATTTTCCGACAACGGCGGGCGCCTTCGCCTATGACGGAGAGGGCTTGGGGCAAGGCGGCGTCTACGTCACAAAACTGAATCCTACCGCGACCGCGCTGGTTTACTCCGCCTACCTCGGGGTGGGAACGGCGAATGGAATTGCCGTCGATGGTACCGGTGATGCTTACGTGGCTGGAACGACCTCTGTCGAGGACTTTCCCACCACCACGGGCGCTTTCCAAGTGACCTACCCTGGAAGTTTTGCCAGTGAGTTGAACGCCGCGGGAAGCGCGTTGGTCTATTCCACGTTCTTGAACGGTGCGATGGAGACCACGACGCCGACGGATATTGCAATCGAGCCGGGGTGCACTTCCGCGTGCGCTGCGTTCGTCACGGGGTATACGGGAGAGGACGATCTCACGCTGACCCTCCCCATTCAGGATTTCAACGCGAGTTACGCAAATGGGTCGTCCGGCAACGATATTTTTGTGACCGAACTGAACGGTACGGGATCGGCTGCGGTCTATTCGACGTATGTCGGCGGCTCGTCGGACGACAGTACCGATAGCACGGCTCACTCTCCAGCGATCGCGGCAAATACCACGGGAGATGCATTCTTGGTGGGCGAAACCAGTTCGCAGGATTTTCCGGTCACGCTCACTGCCACTCCATTCCGAAGTACATTCGCGTTAAGAATTGGAGCAACCGCAGCGGCTACGGCGGTGGTGTATCCCACAAACCTGATCTTCTCGACGAGCCAGCCGGTCGGAGCAGCGAGCACACCATTGGTTGTGAACCTGCGCAATATGGGCAGCACCGCGATGCCGATCACCAGCGTCACGCCATCACCGACCGATTACACGGAGACGAACACCTGCGGCACGAGCCTGGCTGCGGGCAGTGAATGCGCGATCACCGTCACTTTCAATCCCACTACGGCCGCGTCTCGGCCCGGCACGCTGACGATTGTGCAAGGTGGCAACAACAGCCCGAATGTGGTGAACCTGACGGGAACAGGCGTGAGCCAACCCTTCGTTACCCTGAGTCCCACTAGTTTGACTTTTGCCAATCAAACTGTGGACACGGCCAGTCCGTCTCAGACAGTCACGGTCAGCAATTCCGCCAAGACCAGCCTGACGCTCAGCAACCCGCCGTTTACTATCAGCAGCAACTTCGCCCAGACGAGCAACTGCCCGGCCTCGCTCGCACAAAATGCCACCTGTACCGTGAATATCGCGTTCCTACCCACGCAGAATGGGGCCTTCAGCGGGCAAATGCAGGTGAACAGCAACAGCAGCGGCTTGGCCACTACCTTTGTGACCTTGTCTGGTAACGGTGTCGTCGGCGCTCCGGCGCTGACCTTGACCTCAGCTGGCATGGTGTTCGATCCGCAAGTAATCGGTACGACCAGTGTCGGCCAAAATTTAGTTGTCCTGAATACGGGCAATGTGCCCGTCACCATCTTTGGCATTTCGGTTACCGGGACCGCGCAAGCGGACTACACGGCAACGGGTTGCGTTGCCACGGTATATCCCGGAGGGCAGTGCAGCGTGCGGGTCACCTTCACGCCAACCGCAACTGGGGTGCGGGCCGCCACTGTAACCTTGGCGGACAGCACCGCGGCCGCTACTCACCACTTCACCGTTACCGGCACCGGCGTGACCCAAACTCTCGCTCTATCGATCACCCCAACATCGGCGACGTTTGCCGATTTGGGAGTGGGAGCCACCAGCGCCAATTTTCCCGTCGTGGCCTATAACTCAGGGGACTCTCCCGTTGTAATCGATCGCGTCTACACTACGGGCGATTTCCGTTTATCCTCAACCAATTGTGTGACCACTCTGAGAGTGGGGTCCCTTTGCACGAACAACGTGCAATTTGCTCCGGCCAGCACTGGAGCGCGGACGGGCACACTCGTCTTCGAGGATACCGCCAGCGGGAGCCCGCAAAGCGTCACCCTGAAAGGAAACGGCCTCGCCGCTGCACCCTTGGCGATTGCGACGCCCGACAGCCTCAACTTCGGAACCCAGGCTGTCGCCACCACTACGCCCAACCCGTTTACCATCAGTCTGGATAACATCGGCAACGTGCCGTTCGACGCCTCCAATGTCTCTATTACCGGCGCCGACGCCGGAGATTTCCAGTTCTCCAATCAGGGTTGTCTCAGTGTCATCGTGACGCCCGGGCGCAATTGTTTTGTACAGCTGACGTTTACTCCAGCTTCGACCGGAACTCGCACCACGACACTCACCTTCGTGAATGGCGCCGGCACACAAACCGCGAGCCTCACAGGCACGGGAGTCGCCGCTACCTTTAACCTGGGGCTAACCCCGTCGACCCTTACCTTCCAGGCGCAACAGAAAGGTGTGCAGAGCACTCCGCAAAACGTGTGGCTCATCAACACTGGAACGGCCGCTATCACCCCTTCGAAGATCGTCTCCAGCAATGCGGACTATTTGGTGAGCGGATGTGTCGGCACTGCGATACAGCCCAATACCTCCTGCGAGCTGTTCGTCTACCTGACGCCGACGGTCACAACCACGGACACGTCGACGCTGACCATTACCAGCAATGCCACCGGGAGTCCGCAAACAATAAGTGTCACTGGCAGCGGCGCCCCGGCCGCGCCGACCATGCTGCTATCGCCGTCTGGTCTCGCCTTCAGCAGTCAGGTGGTATCGACCACCAGCACAACCCAGTTTGTGGAGGTGACCAACAATTCGGCGTCGTCGGTGACGGGTATCGCCATTGCAACATCCGGCACAAATGCGTCTGATTTTACGATCAGCGGCAACGGTTGCACAGCGACATTGGCTGCGTCGTCTGAATGCAGTTTCAACGTTGGTTTCAAGCCGGCAGCAGCAGGTGCCCGCACGGCCGCGGTTACGATCACCGACAGCGCCGGAACCCAGACCGTGACCCTGGCTGGCTTTGGCGTGGCATCGACTTCTTCTGCGGTGCTGCTGCAGAGCGTGCTGCAGTTCCCGAAGCAGACCGTGGGTTTCACCAGCCCGAACCAGACGGCAATGTTCGAAAACACTGGAAATTCGCCACTCACGATTTCGAGCATCGTGCTGGGCGGGACCAACGTGGGCGACTTCACGATGACCTCGTGTTCGACCACGAATCCGCTAGCCGCCTTTACGAATTGCAACGTCAACGTAACCTTCACGCCCACTGCTGCCGGAGCTCGCACAGCCACGGTAACAATCACGTACACGGGAGCCGCCGGAAGTCCTCAGGTGATTACGCTTTCGGGCATGGGAGTCGCCCCGGCGACTGCGCTGGAAATCGGTCCCAGCGCCATCGCATTCCCGACGCAGGTGATTACCACGCAGAGTCCTCTGAATCCCTACGTACTGCTCACCAACACGGGTACGTCACCTGTCACCATCAACTCCATCGCGCTGAGTGGCGCCGATGCGGCTGATTTCACCCTTAGCAATGGTTGCCCCTTGTCACCGAGCACTCTGCAGCAAGGCCCCATAAGCAACACCTGCCAGGTATTTGTGTCCTTCACTCCGGCGGCAACTGGCGCGCGCACCGCCACACTCACCGTTACTGACAGCGCGGGCAGTCCAACCACGATCGCTCTTACCGGAACCGGAGTTGCTGAAACCAAGCTGCTCACGGTTACGCCCACCACTCTGGTCTTCGGGCCTCAGGTGACCGGGACCACAAGCGCGCAGCAAACCATCAACGTGACCAATACAGGCAACTTCCCCGTGACGTTCACAAACGTGACGATCACGACCAACTATGCTCTTTCCAATAGCTGCACCGGCCAGCTGGCCCCGAATACCTCCTGCAGCATCGGCGTGACCTTCACGCCGACGGGTGCGGGTGCGAAGGCCGGCACGGTAACCATCACTGACAACGCTACCGCGTCCCCGCAAAAGGTCACGTTGTCGGGCACCGGGATCGCGACCACTTCGGACATCCAGCTTTCTCAAACCGCGGTGATTTTCGATGCGCAAACTGTGAGCACGGCGAGTCCCGCACAGATTGTGTATTACTCCAACCAGGGAAACACCACGGTAACGGTCAGCAGCTTTGCGCTCGGCGGAACGAATCCGGGAGACTTCACCACTACCGGCAGCGGGTGCACACCGGGTGGGCAGGTCGGCGCGCTGTCGTACTGCACCTTCAGGTTCACATTCACGCCAGCTGCCGCGGGAGCGCGCTCTGCCATCTTGACGGTCACCGACACCGACCCCGGCAGTCCTCGCACCATCACTCTCTCTGGCACGGGAATCAGTTCCAGCTCGCCGGAAGTGAATCTCACTCCGGCCAGCCTGACGTTTGCCGCACAAGCCGAAGGTACAACCAGTGCGGCGCAAAACATCAACCTCACCAACAACGGCACAGGGAGTCTCACGATCTCGAGCATAGCGTTCGCGGGCACCGACCCTGGCGACTACAAACAAACCAACAACTGCCCGGCCAGCTTGGCGGCCGGGTTCAGTTGCAATATCGCGGTAACTTTCTCGCCAATTGCCACTGGAACCCGTACCGCAACCGTGACCGTCACGGATAGCGCGACCGGTAGTCCGCACTCCGTGAATCTGACTGGCACGGGCAAGGCAGGCGCGTTGCCCGTGGTAACGCTAACCCCCGCGACTCTGGCATTTCCAAACATAGCGCTGAATACCTTGAGTCAAAAAATGGTTACGGTGAAAAATACCGGCACTGCGGCGTTGACGTTTGCCAGCATCACGATCACCGGTACGGTCTCGTCGGACTTCTCGCAAACCAACACTTGCACTGGGAGTATCGCGGCGAACGGGAGCTGCGTCATCACCGTGAACTTTACACCGTCCACGCTTGAGGATCAGACGGCAACAGTCACGCTTGCCGACAACGCCGCCGGTAGCCCACAGACGATATCGATCACCGGGAATGGGGCTGAAGCCGCGGTGTTCCTCTCGCCGACCTCGTTGACGTTCGCCAGCCAGAAGGAAAACACGACTAGTGCGGCGCAGACGATTACGGTGGAAAACTACGGCAACGCGACTTTGACGATCAGCAATGTCGCGGTTACCGTTTCTTACGTGATTTCAGCCAATACCTGCGGAACTTCGCTTGCCGCGGGATCGACTTGCACGATTTCGGTCGAATTTGCTCCGAAGGGAACGGGTGTCTTATCCGGCGCGCTGATCCTGACGGACAATGCCGGAGATAGCCCCCAGATGGTTGAGTTGACCGGGACGGGAACAATGTAGAACCCGGATGATGACTCGGTGCGGAGCTGCAATGCTCCGCACCTTTCGTTATTGCCGCTTTCCTTTAACGGCGCCGTAGCCGAGAGAAGGGCCGAGGGTTCCTTCCGCCACTCGCTACCCACCACTCACCTCGAGAGCGGAGATCCGGGTTTCAGATTGACCCTATTCGCTGCCGCCCCCTACAATCCCAGTGCTGTCCACGACTTCTTCCCGGGGTCAAACTCATGCGCTTGATTTCCTTTAGGACGCTTGTGCTGCACTACGTCTGGCTCACAACGACACTAGTGTTGGTATCCACGGCTGCGTTCGGGCAATCCGAGGGCTTTGCTCACCACGACATCGTCATCAAGAACGCGATTGTGATGACCGTGACGCACGGCAACATTACAAACGGATCGATCTACATTAAGGACGGCAAGATCGCCGCCGTCGGTGAGACCGTGAACGCGCCCGTCGGCGCCACCGTCATTGATGCCGGAGGACGGTATCTGACTCCGGGCATTATCGATTCGCACTCGCACATTGCGCTCGATGACGACGTGAACGAAGCCACCAGTCCCATCACGCCGCACATGATGATGAAAGACGCGTTTAACTATCAGGACAAGGCAATTTACCGGGCGCTGGCGGGCGGAGTGACCACGTCGCTGTTGCTGCACGGCTCGGCCAACATGATTGGCGGGCAGGCGGTCGTGATCAAGCACAAGTACGGCGCGACGCGTGATGAGATGCTCTTCCCGAACGCGCCGCGCTCGATCAAGTTTGCGAGCGGCGAGAATCCTAAGCGCGTCTATGGCAGCCGCGATCAGCTGCCATCGACTCGCATGGGAAATTTTGCTGTCCAGCGCCAGGCCCTGGTTGAGGCCCAGGACTACATGCGCGAATGGGATAGCTACAACGACAAGATCAAGCGGGGCGATAAAGACGCTTCACCGCCCAAGCGCGACCTGAAGCTCGAAGCCCTCGCCGACGTGCTGCGCGGCAAGATCATGGTGCAGATTCACATCTACCGGTCTGACGAAATGCTGACGGAAATTGCGATGGCCAAAGAGTTCGGCTACAAGATTCGCGCCTTCCATCATGCCCTTGAAGCGTACAAAGTCGCGGACCAGCTTGCGGAAAACAACATCGCGATAGCTACGTTCGCGGACTGGTGGGGTTACAAGCAGGAGGCCTGGGACGCGATTCCGTGGAACGCGACTATGTCGATGCGCAAGGGCGTGCGCGTGGCCATCAAGAGCGACTCCGAGGATTACACTCGCCGCCTGAATCAGGAAGCCGCCAAAGCCATTCGTTACGGCGGCGCCACCGAAGAAGAAGCTTTGAAGATGATTACGCTGAACCCAGCGTGGATCGTCGGTGTGGACGATCGTGTGGGTTCGATTGACGTGGGCAAGGACGCTGATCTGGTGATCTGGAATGGATATCCGCTGTCGAGTTACGGGGTGCCGGAGAAAGTTCTGATCGACGGCGATGTATATTTCGACCGCTCGCTCCCGGGACTTGGGACCACGCATTACAAGGAGGGAGAATGACGCGGCTAAATAATCCTGTGTGGAGCGGGCACTCCCTTCGACAAGCTCAGGGCAGGCTCTGTCCGCTGCTCTTGACCTTGATCTTGGCTTTAACTTTTTCTACGCAAGCATTGGCGCAGGAGAAGCCCATCGCCCTTCGCGGCGGCAAACTATTGACCGTGACTCACGGCGTGATCGAGAACGGTGTGATCGTCATGCAGGGCGGTAAGATTTCCGCTGTCGGCGCGGCAAGCTCCGTCAATGTCCCCAGCGGCGCGCAGGTCATCGATGTGACCGGCATGACCATCTATCCGGGCCTGATCGATTCCGAGACGCAACTGGGACTCACGGAAATCTCCGCCGAAGACATGACCAACGATCTGGTCGAATTGAGCGACGAGATCATGCCGCACATGCACACGGCCGAGGCATTCCACGCGGAATCGGCTCTGATCCCAGTGGCGCGCATGAACGGGATCACCAATGCCGTGGTTGCTCCTGACAGCGGCGACACGCTGCCCGGTCAGGATTCTTTCATCCAACTGTTCGGATCCAACGCTACCGAGATGCTGCTCATCCGCGATAGCGCCATGCCGCTGAACTTCACCGGCGATCAGCGCCGCAACAAAGGTGGTTTCGGAGCGCGTAAATTCCCCTCGACGCGCATGGGCCTGGCAGCACAACTGCGCCAGGCTTTTCTCGACGCGCAAGACTACAGAACGAAGTGGGCAGAGTACGAACGCAAGAAAGCCGACGCCGCCCAGAACAAAGATAAGGAAAAAGACAAAGAAAAAGACAAGAAATCCGAGCCGCTCCCTCCCAAGCGAGACCTGAAGTTGGAAGCTCTGCTCCCTTACCTGGAGGGAAAGAAAACCGTCGTGCTGGCGGCCGAAGGCCCCAGCGATCTGCAGACGGCGGTCAGCCTGGCCAACGAGTTCAAACTGAAGTTCGTGCTCAACCACATCAGCCACGCTCAGCCCGTTCTCGACTACGTGGCCAGTCTCAAAGTGCCGGTCATCGTTGGGCCTATTTACGAAGCGCCGAAAGAAGATGAGCGTTACGATGCCGTCTACAGCCTTCCGGCGCAGCTGTACAAACGCGGCGTCAAGATTGTTTTCGCGTCGTACTCAGCGCATAACGTGCGCAACCTGCCGGACCAGGCCGGATTCGCAACCGCCTTCGGTCTGCCTTATGAGGAAGCGCTCAAGGCGATCACCCTCAATGCCGCGGAAGTATGGGGGGTCGCCGAGCAGCTCGGTTCCCTCGATGTCGGCAAGACCGCGAACGTGGTGGTCGCGAACGGCGATCCGCTGGACGTGAAGACCGACGTGAAGCAGGTCTTCATCGCCGGACGTGAAGTACCGATGACCGACCGGCAAGTCCGTCTGCGAGACGAGTATTCTAAGAAGTGAGGGCGCGTTGATTGTGCGCGTTCAGTTGCCGTAGCCAATTTTAAAAAAAACCGGCTGTCCGTTTCTCATACCCGGACGGGCACACGGGCGGCCGGTTTCTTGTTTCCGATCCCAGTTCCAAATCTGATCGCAATCGAGAGTCGCGTCATAGCCTGCCGGAAACGGTACCTGTTTTGCACAGGCGCGCACCGGGCTTCTATCTTGACAAGTCAACAATCGCTCAACATAATCCCTCACAGTTTTGAAATCCCCCCTTACCCTGTTGCCCTGAACATTATTGCGGTGCGGCTTTTTGCGTGAGCATTCGGGCCCCATTCCCTGAACCGGTTCAATTCTTGCGAAGAACAGTCTTGCGCGCTGCGTAGAACTTAAAGACCCGGCGAGCAGTTACCGTTGCGAGCGAAATTGACAATACTCTCGGCCAGCAGGAACATGCGCTCCGGGCCGAGTGTTTCCTGACGTTCAATGGCAGTGCAACCGCAGGAACGTCTTATCGGACGGCCTGCAAGGAGGAATCCATGATACGGAAAGTACAAATGCTTGGGATAGTGATGGCAGTGCTCGTGCTGATGCACGTGCCGTTGTCTGCCAGCAGTGTTGCCGTGGGAACGTGTGAACCGGCCCTGCCGCATTTCAGTACGATCCAGGCAGCCATCAACGCCTCGGCCAAAGGAGGCACAGTGCTGGTTTGCCCCGGAGTGTATCCAGAACAAATACAAATATTTAACCCACTGACGTTGAGGGGGGTGGACAGCGGCGGATCGAACCTGGCGCTCATTACCATGCCGCCCGGTGGAATCGGAAGCCAGATTTATGTTCAGGCCACGGGCGTCAATATCAGCGACTTGACCATAGACGGGAGCAACAACGGAGTTACGGTCTGCGGGCAGGGACCGACCGGGATCTACTATTGGCTGTCATCCGGCACGATCAACCATGTGACCGTCCGGAATCATTTTGCCAGCGTACCGATCGCGGAGTGTAATTCCGGGGACGGAATCTTTGTGGGGACTGATAACACCGGTGCTTCCAACGTGACAATCGAATTCAGCTCGATCCATGGGTTTCAGGCCAACGGTATTGAAGTAAATGGTCGGGGAGCGAGCGCGACCATCAAGAACAATACCATTGGCGGTAACGCGCCCGGACCAACGAGCAACGGAATCGCGGTCTGGCTTGGAGCCACCGGAACCATCACGAGCAATTCCATCATCAATGTGCTGGAGCCCATCGCCTATCCCAACCTCGGCGGTGCGGGGTACGGGATTATCGTCGAGTGCTCGCAGGGGGTGACGGCCTCGGCGAACACGATCGGAGATACCCAGGCCGGGATTGTCGTAACGTCGGGGAGCAACTGCCCCACGTTAGGCTACGGCAATGGCGATGCCAATACCTTTTCCCACAACGTAATATCCCAGACCCACATTTTCGATGCGGTTTATGTTTGCGGCAACTTCAATCTGGTGACCGGCAATACCATCAACAGCACCTCGGAAGCGGCCATCCGTCTCGATGATTCTTGTAACCCGGGAATTAGTGGATTCAACAACACGTTCACCAGTAATACCGTGGACGAAGCCTGCACCACCAGTCTGATCGATCCGGCCGTGGCGGGCACCAACACGATCGGTTCCAACCCCACCTATAACGTGGCTTTCGATCAGTTATCGGGGACGGTTCTGGGAGCAGGCTTTTGCAGCGCTGCTGGTGCTCCGGCTATTGTGAAGAAACAGCCTTTGGTTCGCGGGGCATCTTCCACGATAGTCCATCGGGCGTTGCCAGTAGTTCGGTAATCCCACGCCAACCGGTTCGTTAGACCCGGCCGCTTGCGCGGCCGGTTTTTTAGTTGCAGCTTCTTCGGTCGAGATTGTCGAGTCCGCTTGTGACTTCTAGCAGCAGCCCATCTTTACTTCTCCGGTCGTGGTAAGCGGAGGGCCGAAGGCTTCAGTTGGTGCGGGAGCTCCGTTCAGCACCGCGATCCAGCGGCGCACTGCGCTAAACACGACCAGAACCACGCCCACGATAAAAATGCTGATCAAGGCAGTATCCAGATAGCCCGTAAATACTTGACCGGGCTGGCGGGTGAGGGGCCAGAAGATGTTCTTGATCGACAGCACGCCTGCGGTGAGAGTCGTAGCGCCTACGAAGCACATTGGAATCACAGTGATCCAGGCGTATTTCTGCTTGCCCATATTGATAAGGAAAGTAGTCGTCACCGCCAGAGCGATGGTAGCCAGCAACTGGTTGCCGGTTCCGAACATCGGCCATATTGTGGAAATATTTCCCGTATAGATCAGGTATCCCCACCCGAGGACGACGAAGAAGCTGGTCATCACATTTCCCGGCAGCCAGGCATTGTTGCCGAATGACTTATGTACCTTGCTCATGAGTTCCTGCAGAACGTAGCGAGCCACGCGGGTTCCGGCGTCCACCGTAGTCAGGATGAACAGGGCTTCAAACATGATGGCGTAGTGATACCAGTAGCCCATCAGACGATCCATGCCAGGCAGGCCGCGGAAAATCTGTGCCATGCCGACCGCCAGCGAGACTGCGCCGCCCGTCCGCCCCGCCAGGTTCTCTCCAACTTCGCGGGAGAACATATCCAGGTTGACTGTCGTCAGGCCGAGATGGCTGAAGACAGCAGGCGTGGTGTTGATGGCAAAGTAGTCGCCCGGATATAACGAACAGGCCGCGATGAGCGCGAGCACGCCCACGAGCGATTCACAGAGCATTGCTCCATATCCGATGAAGCGCGCGTCCGTCTCCTTATCGAGCATTTTGGGAGTAGTGCCGGACGAGACCAGCGCGTGAAAGCCCGAGATCGCTCCGCAGGCAATGGTCACGAAGAGAAACGGGAACAGGCTTCCCTTGATGATGGGCCCGCCGCCATGAACGAACTGGGTGAAGTTGGGGAACCGAAGGTTCGGGCGAACCACGAAGACGCCCACGACCAGCACGGCGATCGTGCCTAACTTGACGTACGTCGACAGGTAGTCCCGTGGCGCCAGCAAGAGCCAGACTGGCAGCACCGAAGCGACCAGACCGTACGCGGCAATGAGGACGGTGATCTGATGAGGCGTGAACGTAAGCGCGCCCGCAAATCTGGTTTGAGCCACCCAGTGTCCCGCGACTACGCAGCCTATTAAGAGGACGACGCCAAAGATGCTGGGCCCGTTCACGATAATTTTTCCGGGCTGGCTCTTGAACATCCACAGCCCCATCACGATGGCGATCGGGATGGTCATGCCGATCGTGAAAACTCCCCACGGGCTGTTCGACAGCGCATTGACCACTACGATGCCGAGGCCAGCCAGCGACACGATAAGGATGAAGAGCACGGCGATCATGGCCACGATGCCGGCGAAGGGACTGATTTCGGTGCGGGCAATATCCGCCAGCGAACGGCCGCGATGACGTACTGAGGCCACCAGTACGGTGAAGTCCTGTACGCATCCGGCCAACACAGCGCCGATCAGCAGCCAGAGGAAACCCGGCGCGAACCCGAACTGCGCCGCCAGAGTCGGCCCCACCAACGGTCCGGCGCCGGCTATGGCTGCGAAGTGATGCCCGAAGAGCACCCACCGTGGCGACGCGACATAGTTGTGTCCGTCGGCGTATGTGTGTCCCGGAGTGGTGCGGCGATCGTCGAGTGCCAGAGCCTTGGCCGCAATGAACGCGCTGTAGTAGCGGTAGGCGAGGGCGTAAACGCACAGCGCGCCCAACAGGATGGGGAAGGTGTTCATGAATCGCTCAGGCGATTTACTGCGTCACTTGGGCAGCAGCATATTCCCAGCCACGGCGGCCCGATTTTAGCACTTCACCGCCGACGAATACCGAATGGATCACTGTGCAAACTATTACTCAGAAGACATCGCTGCATCTGCCTCGCGCAGGTAACGTGACAGTAGCGCTCCGAGATCTTCGCAACGCGTCGTGAGCATGCCCACGTGATCTCCGGGTGTGGTCTCAAGCGCGAACTCCTGAATCAGTTGGGCCCACACTGCCGTCGGATTGCCCGGAAAATAGCTGGCAATCGCGGCTCTCACGAACTTGACCTCCCCGCGGTAGAACCTGGGGCGGTATCCTCGTGACGCCGCGAAATCCGCGTCTTTCATTCTTTGCGCCAATCCGGCGATCGAAGGGCTCTGCAGGTATCGTTGAATTTTGTCGGTGCCGCCGGAACTCTGCGATCGTTTCTTGCTCAAAGCCCGTACGATCCTATTCTCGGCGCGGCGTCTATTTTGGCGAAGAGACAAAAGTGTGCTCTGCACCATGGACAAGTATCTCTTGTCAGGATAACTATCCAACATCGCCAGCAGTGCGATTCGTTCCCCGCCGGCCGCCAGGCGCTGCGCCATTTCCAGTGTCACCAGGCCTCCCAGCGAATAGCCAATGAGGAAGTACGGCCCGCTCGGCTGCACTGATTGAATCGCATTTAGATAATACTGTGCTCGCTCTTCGATCGAGGTGAGGGGCTCATCGATACCGTCGATTCCGCGGACCTGCATGCCGTAAATCGGACGACGAGACTCTATCTTTCTCACCAGGTCGGTAAGGCCAAGCACATCCCCACCCAGGCCATGCGTGATGAACACAGATGGATTCTCGGACCCAGCTTTGAGTAGCAGGAGCGGCGGAATCCGCGGAGGCTCAGGCTGTTCCAACAATCCAGCCAGAGTCTCGATGGTCGGCGCGACGCAGATCGACACGGCTGGAAAATTGCGGCCGAACTCTTCTGCGATCTCGGCAAACAATCGAATAGCGGACGACGGAGTGCCACCGAGGTCAAAGAAATTGTCGGTAACGCGGATGGAAGTCCGCTGCAGCGCGCGCTCCCAGATCGGAAGGAGAATCTCCTTCGTCGAGTACGTCGGCTTGTGATTCACGCTGCACATTAGGATGAACTCGAAGGCTCAGTGCCCGGGCGGAAGTATTTTATGGGATGGCGAGCTTCATTCGTGCCGGGCACGATGAAGATAATCAGTCAGTGCAGCCGCGAGGTGCTCGAACCCGGACGTCACAATGTCCAGATGATCTCCAGGCACGGTTTCGACTTCGAATTCCCCCGCCAGCTTTCCCCAGATTGAGGTGGGATCATCGGGAAAATACGATCCCGACTGGGCTCTCACAAAGCTTATCTTGCCTCGATAGAACCGCGGGCGATACCTTCCATAAGCCCGGTAGGCGCTATCGCGCACGCGCAAAGTCGTGTGCGCATACGACAGAGGAGACGCTTCTCGAGGAACCGCGTCGTGGTTGCGAACTCGGGCAATGCGTAGTCGATGCTTAATCCCTTTCATAAAGTAGGCAAATGCGGCACGGGCGGGCCGTTCCGCCATCTCTGAGATGTGGTGCCACACTCGGCGAGCCATGAGCCGCAGACGCGGTCCCAGCGTCAGGTAACGTGGATGCGGGTACGCGTCGATCAGTACCAGCAGCGCGACGGGTTTGCCAGCCTCCGCGAGCCGCTGCGCCATTTCCAGAGTGATCAGCCCCCCGAACGAGTAACCGATGAGCAGGTATGGGCCCACGGGTTGGAATTTGGCGAGCGCATCGAGATAGTACTCCGCCATCTCCTCGATCCTTTCAAACGGTTCCTCCAGTCCGTCCACGCCTTTGGCTTGAAACCCATAAATTGCATGTTCGGTGCGAATGTTGTGGGCGAGTTCTTCGAATCTTGCGCGGCCATCCAATCCATGGGCAATGAAAACCGGTGTCCTCTCGGAGCCGGCCTTCAGCTTTGCAATCGGAGGAAAGATCGGAAGTGCAGGCTGCTCCAACACGGCTGCCAGGGCTGCGATTGTGGTCGCATGACAGATCGTGGCGCTTGGCAGCTGGCGGTCGAACACCCGAGCGATCTCGGCAAAGAGCTTGTCGGCGAGCCGATCATTGCCCCCGAGATCGTGAAACTCATCTTCAGGACCGATGTCGTTCCGTCGCAAGACGCGCTGCCAAATCTCGGTCAAGGCGTCGACGGTTGTGGCGCACGGTGTTTGAGATTCGAGATTAGGCAAATTTTCGTCCGTTGGGAACGCCGTTAGGAATGCGCGAACGCCCAGTAGAGTTCTCGAGCCTTGGTGTAGAGCGGTCCAAATGGAAGCCCACGATCGCCAATCTTCGTCACCGGAACCACCTTGGAGTAGTTTCCGGTCGAGAAAATTTCATCGGCTTCTTCGAAATCGCGATAAGTGAGAGTCTTTTCGACGACGGTCACGCCCGCCTGCCGCAGTAATCCGATTACCCTTTGGCGCGTGATGCCGGCCAGAAAGGTTCCGTTCGCAATCGGCGTGAATACCACGCCATCCTTCGCCATGAAGACGTTGGAAGTGGCAAGTTCGGCGACGTTGCCCACCATGTCTAAGACGATGGCGTTGTCGAATCCCCGCGAATGAGCCTCGAAAAGAGCGCGGGAATTATTGGGATAAAGGCATCCCGCCTTGGCATCGACCGGCATGGTTTCCAGGGTCGGCCGGCGAAACGGAGACAGCGTGAGCGAGAAGCCTTTGGGCGGACGCATCGGCGCTTCGTAAACGCAAAGGCACCACCGGGTCGATTCGGGATCGTGATTCTGCACCCACCGCCCTTCTTGTTCGCCCCAATACATCGGCCGAATATAAAGTGCCGCATCTTTATCGAAGCGCGCGATTCCTTCCCGCGCCAGCCGCACCCACTCGTCGGTTGTGACCATCGGCTTAAGGAAAAGCTTTCGTGCCGAATCATTGACCCGCGCACAATGGAGCTCCAGATCGGGAGTCACACCCTCAAAGTAGCGGGCGCCATCGAACACGACGGAACAAAGCCATGCAGCATGAGTCCGCGGACCCATGATGCCCACGTTGCCCTCATGCCAATGTCCTTCGAAATAGGTCCAGGTCTTGGACCAGCCCGTCCCAAGCGCCATTTGGCTCCTCCCGCGTTCTCTGATCGTACGTTTACCCGATTTAGGCCGTCAATGACACGTGCGGGCTATATCCGCAGTGCTACTTCGCGCGGGGCGTGTAGCCGAAAATGGCTTTGAGCTCGAGAAATTCCGCCAGCCCAGCCTCGCCCCATTCCCGCCCGTTGCCGGATTGTTTGTAACCCCCGAAGCACCCCCCGAAGTCGACCCTGGCATTGTTGATATGCACGTTGCCTGAGCGAATCCGCTTGGCCACGCGGCGAGCGCGTTCAACGTCGCCCGAACTTACAAATCCGGATAGACCGTACGGCGTGTCATTCGCGATTCGAATCGCGTCTTCTTCGTCCTCGTAGGGGATCAGGCAGAGCACAGGGCCAAAGATTTCTTCGCGTGCGATCGTCATGTCGTTGCGAACGTCGGCGAACACGGTTGGTTTCAGGAAGTAACCCTTGCTCATTTCTTCGGGGCGATCCGGACCTCCGGCAATTACTCGCGCGCCTTCTGCAATGCCCACGTGAATCAGGCGCTGCACCTTGTCGAACTGGGCCTGACTCGCAAGAGGACCAATGTTGCTGGCGTCTGAAAGCGGGTCGCCGACCTTCGTAGTTTCCGCAGTCTTCTTCGCTGCTAGGATCGCTTGCGCCATCTTGGATCGGAGGACGAGCATTCGCGTGGGCGCGTTGCAGGACTGACCGCTGTTGCGAAAGCAGGCTTGCGCGCCCTCTTTGACGGCAGTGTCGAGATCGGCGTCGTCCAGAATGATGTGGGCCGATTTTCCGCCGAGTTCCTGCGTGACCCGCTTTACGGTGGGAGCCGCGGCTTGAGCCACCGCCACGCCCGCCCGTGTCGATCCGGTGAATGAGACCATGGCCACGTCAGGATGGGCGGCAAGTGCCGCTCCCACAGTCGGCCCGTCGCCATTCACCAGATTGAACACCCCGGGCGGAACGCCGGCCTCGTCGAGAATCTGCGCAAACAGATATGCCGACAGCGGCGCCATCTCACTCGGTTTGAGCACGACGGTGCAGCCCGCCGCGAGCGCGGGGGCGACCTTGGCGGCGATCTGATTCATCGGCCAGTTCCACGGGGTGATCAGGCCGCAGACCCCGATCGGCTCTTTTCGCAGGAGCGTCGAGCCCTTGAGTTCCTCGAACTGAAAATGTTCGAGTATCTTGACGATCTCAAACAGATGTCCTAACCCGGCCGCGGCCTGCGCCGCCCGAGCCAGCGACAGCGGGCATCCCATTTCCTGGGAAATGGTCTGTGCCATCTCTTCAGACTTAGCCTTGTAGATCTCGATGACTCGCTGCAACAGCGCCAGCCGCTGTTCCACGGTCGTCTGTGAGTAGGAATCGAATGCCTTCCTGGCTGCAGCCACAGCTTTGTCGACGTCCGCCGAATTCCCCAGGGAGATGGTTGCGATGGGTTCTTCGGTCGCTGGATTGGTGACCTGCCAATCTCGGCCTTCGGCCGGATTCACCCACTTCCCATCGATATAAAACTTACGGCAGTCCCGCATGTTGGATTCTCCAATCGGCGCTCAGTCGAGTGTAAAGCGATCCTCTTGTCTCATGTTACCGCGGGTTCACTGAAACGTTCGCGAGGCGCGGAAACCAATGTCGTCGCGCTGTAAAGGCGTGTTACCGTGAACTGGAGATCCCAACTTTTGGCTACTCCACCGAATCCGGAATCAATCTTAAGATCGCCGTCGCTCGCGATCTTCGCGGTTCTCGGCGGGATTTCCATCGCCATCTGCTGGGGACCTCTGTCCTCTTTGTTCGCGTTGGCCTGGCGCGACGAACATTACACACACACGCTGCTGATCTTGCCCATGAGTGCGGCCTTGATCTTCATCGAGTGGAAACCGCCCGCAGGCTCGTCCAGATTCAGCAGGACCGCTGGTTCTGCGATACTGCTCATCGCGGTGCTGGTGAGGGCTGGCCTTGCCTCGACCGGGCTTTCCTCCGATGTGCGACTTTCCCTGAATATTCTGGTGTTCGTCGCCTGGTGGATGGGAGCTTTCATTTTGTGCTTCGGCAGCCTCGCTTTCCGGCGTGCGCTCTTTCCTCTTTGTTTTCTCCTCTGGATGGTACCGTTCCCTCTGTTCGTTCTAGACCCCTTGGTTGACCTGCTGCAGCAAGGCTCGGTTGCATCGGCTCACTTGTTTTTCGCTCTGTTCGGCGTCCCGGTGGAGCAGACGGGAACGCTGGTGCACATCCCAGGATTGACGCTCGAAGTGGCTCCTGAATGCAGCAGCATCCGTTCAAGCATGATGCTGGTGGTCACGACGATGTTTGTAGTGCACCTGCTGCTGGTTTCTTTTTGGCGGAAGGCGGTGGTGGTGGCCGCCGCAATCCCGCTTTCCGTGCTGAAGAACGGGCTGCGGATCTTTTCACTCGGAATGCTAGCTACGAAGGTGAATCCCAGCTTCTTGACCGGCAGGTTCCACCGCCAGGGTGGAATCATTTTCCTACTGCTCGCACTGGTCGGGATATTCCTGCTGATTTGGATACTGCGCCGCGGCGAAAACGCCCCCACGAATTCCCCAGTCAATTCAGCCAACTAAACGAAGGCTGAATGAGCGAAGCCTTGTCTTAACGACTCTACCGGTTGGCCATGCCAAACGTGACGGCAGCGGCCGAGCCTCCGATGTTCAACATGGAAACCGCTCGCTCCATTTTGTGGTGGCCCGTCTTATGGAAGAAGTAGCTCAACCCCATCATTCCCATCGTCTCACCGGCAAAATTCATGGCCAGCCCGGCTGAACTGTGGCCAAACACTCCAACCACAGGATTCAATTCACGCCCGCCCGCCCGCAGATTGTCGCGGGTCACAACGAAATCCGCGGCGCTGAAAGCGGCAGAAGTGGCGAAGAGAAAGCTGTTTTGGCGGTCCCAAAATCGATGGTCGCCCGGGGCTTCTGGCACAGTCGAGGTTTGAGTCGGCCTGATTACTACCGCCGCGGCGGGTGGCTCCATCGAGCGGGGCGGGAGCAGCGCCAAGGACACTTGTTGCGCCATTCCCGGGCGGCAGAGCCCAAGAACCACCAGCAGAACGGCCGTTTTCGGCCTCAGAAGTGAGCGAAACCAATTCATTGAGATGACCTTAGTAGGGCCTCGGTACTGGCCACTGGTACTAGTACTACCGCAGACGAGGTCGGGGAGGAATAGCCCTTCCGTGCTACTAAGGCGTTTAGAATGATTACTTTGTGAATGTCTCGGGTTACCGAAGTGACTGCAGCGTCCAGGAGGTTGACGCTAAGTTATTCGATTCGCTGGTTTTACCGACCGCAGGGTGCGGGGGCTAGTTCGAGGCTCAAGTGCTGATGCTTGCAGGGAAGGGAACTGTCAGCGTGGCAGGAAGGTCTTCGGAGGTCCACGGTATGGGGTCGAAAATAAGTGGGGCCAAATGCAGTAAAGGAGCCTACGCCCTCGCAAGGGCATAGGCTGCTCCATTACGCCTGTCACCAGTCGATTTAAGCCTTACGGGACTGCTACCTTCAAAGGGGCGGAAAGGCTACTCTCTACTCCGCTCGAACTCACGGTCGTGGCGGCATAATAGTAAGTGGTGCTGGCGGTTACCGTACTGTCGCTGTAGGCCGTGTTGCTGTCGAGTGCGGGATTGATCTTGGCAAACGATCCGGTCGAACTGGTGCTGCGATAAACGTTATAGCCAACCGCCGCCGAACTCTGGTTCCACGAGAGATTGACGGTGTATGGAGTCGCCGTGCCGACGCCAGTTAGCGATTCTTTTGGCGAGTTCGAGGCCGTACTGGCAAATGAGAGAGACCCGGAGACAGTCCCGCTGTTCTGCGGGGTGAAGGCCACACTGAATGACATGCTGCTTCCCGACGGGATCGTCAACGGGAACGAAGCCCCGGTCAACGCAAACTGGGAACTGGTGCTCGAGTCGGAAGAAATGGTCACACTTCCGCCCGCGGCGCTCACAGTGATGGGCAAAGTATCCGTTGTTCCAACCGGGACGCTGCTGTAGTTCAGAGATGCCGGGGAGATTGATAATTTGCCCGCCCCGCTCGTCGCCCCCGTGCCGGTTAAGGGTATGTTCACTCCAGGACCGGAAACAAACAGGCTGCCGCCAATCAGACCCGCGGATTGTGGAGTGTAGTTGACGTTCAACGCTACACTCTGCCGTCCGTTGAGAATCAGTGGAAACGTCACTCCGCTGACCGAGAATCCACTGCCGGAGGCCTGCAGCGCCGTGATCTTGACCTGCCACTTTCGCTCGTTTGTAAGAACCAGGGGCAGACTTGAGCTGCCTCCGACCGGGACTTGGCCGAATGACAGAGTCGACGGGGAGGCCGTCACGGCTTGGCTGTCGACGCCGCTGCCACCCGTCTGCACGGATAGCGTAGAAGTCGAGGAACTGCCGGAGAACTTGACCACTCCGCCGGTCCATCCCGTTGTCTTGGGAGTAAAAGTTACGCTGACGTCAACGCTCTGGCCCGCAGGTACGACCAGCGGCAAGCTAACATTGGGCGCTGCGAACGCAGCGTCGGTGACGGAAACTTCCGACAAGGTTATACTCTTCGATCCGCCATTGGTTACCGCGACGATAAGCGTCTCGGTCTGACCGACGTCGACCCCGCCAAATCGCAGGATTGACGGTGAGGCGGTTAGCTGTGGAGCGCCTGTGGCGGCATTAGCTGGTGCTAATGCGAAGATCAGCAGCGCGCCGATGATGGGCAAGTGGACGAAAAGGACGGAGAGATGCCGGGTGAGGGACTGGGGGAGTCTCATGCCACACAGTTTGCAAGATCCGGTGCCACTAGGCTAGATTCCAGGAGGGCATCCGGGCCAGGTGCGATGGGCCAGGTGGTTTCTGGGAAAACACACAGAATTCAGGGGTTTGGCTGGCACGTCCCGGCATGGTCGAAAGTAGTGAGGGAATCGTCCTTCAGGCCTGCCGCCGGATGGCCTTTCGGTACCTATCACAAGCCGTGGCTGTAGGGCAGACTAACCTCGTTGCCGTGGATAGGCGACACACAACTCATATGGGCCACCTCCCCGCTCGTTTGAATGCGCTGCTCGTCGTGCTCGCCCTCGGCATACTCACGGGCTGCCAGGGTTTCAGTTCGGGCAAAACCGACACCAAAACGCCGAACCCCGGCGTATTGAGCGCTGCGCCAGCGAGCGTGACTTTTGGCAACGTGCTGCTTGGAACGACTCAAGTTCAGTCCGTTAGCTTGGCCAATAGGGGAGGATCGAGTCTTACCGTTTCACAACTGACCGTGACCGGCACCGGTTTCAGCACAAACGGGCTGGTTCTGCCCATGACGTTGGCCGCTGGACAGGGCGTGAGTTTTAGCGTGGTTTTCGGCCCCCAGTCTGCCGGCGACGTGACCGGCAATCTCGCCTTCGCCAACGACACGGCTAGCACTCCGCTGAACATCGCACTCACCGGCAGCGGCGTCGCCGCCGGAGGCATTACCACGAGCCCGTCCAGCTTTAGTTTCGGAACTGTTCTCGACGGCACCAGCCAGAGCCAAAACGAGACCATCACCAACGGGAGCAGCCAGAGTTTTACGATTTCACAAGCCACTTTTTCGGTCGCCGGTTACAGCACCACCGGACTGACCCTCCCACTTACATTGGCGCCGAACCAGAGTGCGACCTTTTCGGTTGTGTTTAGGCCGACGACTGCGGGGGCTGATAACGGCACGCTCGCACTGACCATAAGCGGATCGGCCTCCGCGATCGACTTCTCGGTTTCTGGAATTGGAGTGTCGCCGGGCACGCTCAGCCCAAGTCCATCGAGCCTGACGTTTACCAACGTGCAGGTTGGGCAGACCCAGAACCTGACTGAGAATGTGCAGAACACGGGCGGCCAGAATGTAACCATCTCGCAGGTGAAGGCTTCGGGCACGGGTTTCAGCGTTTCCGGAATCACCACCCCGATTACTTTGACTCCGGGCCAGAGCACTTCATTCAGCGTGACCTTCGCTCCGACGTCCGCGGCAAGCGCCAGCGGAACTGTCACGGTCACCTCGGACGCCGCGAATCCTTCCTTGAGCATTGCGCTTAGCGGCACCGTGGTCACCCCGGCGACTTTGACCGCGAATCCGACGAGCCTCACGTTTACCAACGTCACGGTGGGGCAGACTCTAAGCCAGACCGAGACCGTGAAGAACACGGGCGGCGTGAATGCAACCGTCTCGCAGGTGAAGGCTTCCGGCACGGGCTTCAGTGTTTCCGGAATCACGACGCCGGTGACTTTAACCCCTGGCCAGAGCACTTCGTTCAGCGTAACCTTTGCGCCGACGTCCGCGGGCAGCGCCAGTGGAACTGTCACGGTCACCTCGGACGCCTCGAATCCATCGCTGAGCGTTGCGTTGAGCGGCACTGCGGCGACGGCTGGCGCCTTGGCCGGCAACCCGACCAGCTTCAGTTTCGGCAATGTGCAAGACGGAACCAGCCAAAGCCAGACTGAAACGTTGAAGAACACGGGCGGCGAAAATCTTACGATAACGCAGGCCACGATTTCAGGGGCAGGATTCAGCTACACAGGCCTGACGTTGCCGCTGACGCTGACGCCGAATCAGAGCACGACCTTCTCAATCAAGTTTGCACCGACCACGGCGGGAGCCGTAACCGGCACGCTCGCTCTGACGATCAGCGGATCGAGCCCGCTCAATCTTGCGCTGGCTGGGACCGGAGTGACTCCGGCAACGTTGACCGCCAATCCGACGAGCCTCACGTTTACCAACGTCACAGTTGGGCAGAGCCAAAGCCAGACTGAAACCGTGAAGAACACGGGCGGCGTGAATGCAACCATTTCACAGGTGAATGCTGCCGGCACGGGCTTCAGCGTTTCGGGCATCACCACACCGGTGACATTAACTCCGGGTCAGAGCACTTCCTTCAGTGTGACTTTCGCGCCAACGGCCGCCGGCAGCGCCAGCGGAAGCGTCGCGATTACCTCGAACGCCTCGAATCCTTCCCTCAGCGTCGCGCTGAGCGGGACTGCCGCGACAGCGGGAACTCTGACCGGAAACCCAACCAGTTTCAGTTTCGGAAACGTGCAGGACGGAACCAGCCAGAGCCAGACGGAAACGCTGAAGAACACCGGCGGCGAAAATCTCACGATCACGCAGGCGACGATTTCCGGCGCAGGCTTCAGTTACACCGGCCTGACTCTACCGCTGACGTTAACGCCGAATCAGAGCTCCACGTTCGGAGTAAAATTCGCGCCGACCTCCGCGGGAGCCGTCACGGGGACGCTCGCGCTGACTGTAACTGGAGCGAGTCCATTGAATCTCGCCCTGTCTGGGACCGGAGTGACGCCGGCTACGCTGACTGCAAACCCAACGAGCTTTACATTCACCAACGTCACGGTCGGACAGAGCCAAAGCCAGACTGAGACCGTGAAGAATACAGGCGGCGTGAACGCGAGCATCTCGCAAGTCACCGTCGCCGGTACGGGCTTCAGTATCTCCGGGATCACGACTCCGCTGACTTTGACTCCTGGCCAGAGCACTTCCTTCAGCGTAACCTTTGCGCCGACGTCCGCGGGCAGCGCCAGCGGAAGCGTCATGATCGACTCCAACGCCACGGATCCTGCGCTGAGCGTAGCGCTCAACGGTACTGCGGTTGCGCAAAGTCAAGGCACGTTAACCGTCAGCGCTGTGAACGTTGGGAGCGTGATAGTAGGAACTAGCGGAACGCAGACTGGAACGCTGAGTGCGACCGGAGCGACGGTCTCGGTAACCTCGGTGGGCCTGGGTGGCAGCAACCCCGGCGAGTTTTCGATCACAGGGCTTACGTTCCCCGTCGCTGTCACCACCACGACGCCGGTCACGTTTACGGTGAAGTTCACTCCGGGTTCGACGGGTGCAGCATCGGCATCGGCATCATTCGTCAGCACTGCCACCAATACACCCACCGCAGGAGCCGTCAGCGGCACCGGTACGCCGGCGCCTGTGCACTCCGTCAACTTGTCCTGGACGGCCAGCACAACCTCGGGAATTACCAGCTACAACGTCTATCGGGCCGTCTACGCCTCGAATGTTTGCGGCTCCTACGCGAACGTCGGATCTACCGCCAGCTCCGTCACCACGTTCACCGACAATGGTCCGCTCACCGACGGCACGACCTACTGTTACGCGACTACAGCCGTAGATGCGAATGGCGAGAGCGCCCGTTCGAACATTGTTCAGGCCGCGATTCCCGCTCCGTAGGCCTGACGCAGCAAAAGCGGTCTAGCGGAATGGCCGTCCTTTGACGATGCCCTGGCCTTCGCGAATGGTGATCAGCTGGTCAGCCGCAAGATCTGCGTAAGTCTCGGTTGTGCCCGACGGCCAGTGAATCTCGACGCTTGCTTTGGACGCATCTCCCAAGCCGAAGTGCAGCCGCGGGTCGTTCGCCGAAAGAAAGCTCGATTGGCTGGTCAGGCATTGCGCCTGTATCTTTCCCCCGTAGCGCGTCACGACACGTGCGCCAATCGCGCTGCGATTACTCTTCGTTCCCTCCAGCCGCACTTTGATCCAGTGATTTCCGGCGGGCGCGTCGTTGCGCAGCAAGGTTGGCGGCTCGTTGCGGTTCATGATGAGGATGTCGAGGTCGCCGTCGTTGTCGAAGTCACCGAAGGCGCATCCCCGGCTCACGTGGCGTGAGGCGATTGCGGGGCCAGCTTCATCGCCGAGCTCGACGAAAGTTCCGTTACCCTGGTTGCGAAAAATGAGGCGAGGATTCTTCGCGGGATATTTGGCGTACACTTTTTCGAGCTCCGGTGCAACGGTTCCAGCGACGATGAAAATGTCGGGGTAGCCGTCGTTGTCGAGATCGACCAGGCCTGTGCCCCAACTGCTGAAACGTCGTTCGCCTCCGAGACCGGCGCGGAAGGTGTAATCCTCGAATTCTCCTTTGCCGTTGTTGTGGTAAAGGCCGGTGGCCTGGTTGACGAAGTGAGTCTTAGCCACATCGATGTGGCCGTCGAGATCGAAGTCGCCGATCCCCACGCCCATGCCGCCCAGAGGCTCGCCCGCGCTGCCGAGGGCAACGCCGCGCAGCAGGCCCTCCTCGCGGAACGTGCCATCGTGGTTGTTCATGAGCAGCAGGCTGGGTGTGGCGTCGCAGGCGATGAAAATATCTTGCCAGCCGTCCTCGTCTGCGTCGAACCCAACCGCGGTGAATCCGTACGACCCGCGCAGCGCGGCGACACCTGATTCTTTCGAAACATCGGTAAACGTTCCGTCCCCGTTGTTGCGGTGCAGCGAGTGATACGGCATGGCAAGGCCGCCAGGGCCGCAGTTTGTGGCCACGCCTTCAAAGTTGCAGTTGGGGATTTGCATCGACGGTTTAGGAGCAGTCGCCAGATCGATGTCTACGTAGTTGGAAACGAACAGGTCGAGAAATCCGTCGCGATTGTAATCGACAAAAGTGCAGCCCGATCCAAAGCGATTGCTGCGCGAGTCGTGTAGCCCGGCCTTGTCGGTTATGTCGGTGAAGGTTCCGTCGCCGTTGTTGCGGTAGAGCCGGTTCTGCCCGTAATAAGTGAGAAACAGATCTTCGAAGCCGTCGTTGTTGTAGTCGCCAACGCACACACCCTGCGCCCACCCGGCGTCGGTGAGTCCCGCCTTGGCGGTGACGTCGGTGAACGTGCCGTCGCGATTATTGTGGTAGAGGCGATTGCTGGCGCCCGAAGGAACGCCTTCCAGTCGTCGTCCACCGAGAATGAAAGCATCCATCCAGCCGTCATTGTCGTAATCGAAAAATGCGCACCCGGCTCCGTTGACTTCGACGATGTAAGTGTTGTGGGCGGAGTCGCCGTAGAAAATCGTCTGTGTGAGGCCGGCACTTGAGCTGACGTCGACGAAGCGCGAGAATGGAGCAGCTTTCGCAGGGTTAGCAATCGCCAGAAGATCGGCCGGAATCAGCACAGGCGCCAGCATTGCGGGTAAGGTTTGCAGCACGCGCCGCCGTGTCCAGAGATCGGGCTTCCGATTTTTCATCGCGGCTGCATCCTTAGAAATTGCGTTGCGTTGTTTTCTCAGTGCTGCCCTTGTGCGGCGTTCAGATCCTTCCGGAGCTGCAAGGCTTCGGAGTTGGCCGGCTCAAGCTTTAAGGCAGTGGCAACGGCTTCCTGGGCATCGGAGAAGCGAGACTCCATGCCGAGAGTGGCAGCCAGGCTGATCCAGGCCTGGGTGTAGCCGGGAGCGGCGCGCACGGCCTCGCGGAAGTGTTGTTCAGCGGAAGCGGTGTCGCCGCTGCGAGACGCCAAATATCCCAGTTGGTCCAGAGCCAGCGCAAACCCAGGATCTAGCTTAACCGCCTGTTCTAAAACGGTGGATTCGGCCGCGGTGTCTCCCGTGCGATCCAGGGCCAGCGCGAGTTTGTATGCGATTTGGGCATCATCGGGATTGGCATCGAGTGCCTCGCGATAGTCGGCCACTGCTTTTTGCGGATCTCCCGTGGCCAGTTCCTTGTCGCCTTGCGCCGTCTTGCTGGCGGCCAGGGCGTGGCGCTGATTCGTTTGCAGCTGCTTTTGATAAAGTTCGAGTTGTTGCTTCGCGAGTTCAGTTTCACCCAGTTCGCGCAAGGCCGTCGCGTATTTGAAGCGAATCTCTGGTTCGGTGCCGCCCAGTTCCAGCGCCTTGGCAAGCTGCTCGCGCGCCTCCGGGAAGTCTTTGAGCGCGAGCAGAGAGACCCCGAGGTTGTAGCGCGCGTTGTAGTGATTCGGATCCAGAGCAACGGCCTTCTCCAGATGGGCGCGGCCGACGGCGTACTGTCCGCCCTGATTTTCGAGAATCCCGTTTAGATATAAAAAGTCGAAATCCCGCGGGTGAGCAGCCAGCAGCCTGCGAGCGAGCGGCTTGGCCAACACGGAATCGCCATTGAGCACGAGAACGCGCAAATAAAGCCGCTGCGCTTCGAGATTGGCAGGATGAAGACGCGCCGACTTTTCGGCTAGATGAACGGCTTCCTGATAGTGAACTTGTCTGACCAGCACGGTCACCATTGCGGCCGTCGCAGGCAGAGATGACGGATGCTGCTGCAGGAACTTGGTGAGAACTTCTGAAGACTTGTCGAGCATGTTGGCTTTGCCGTAAGCCAAAGCCAGATCGAGGGTCAAGGTTTCGTTGTGCGGGGCGTCGCCCAGTGCTTCGATCGCGGAGTTGTAGTCCCCGACAGCCATCAGGGACTTGCTGATGCCGTCGAGCGCTTCGGTCGAAAGATGATCGATGCGCAACGCGGCCTCCCACTCGTTGATAGCTTCCTGATGTCGCTGAAGTTGATCGAGCGCGGACGCGAGAAGCAAATGCGGCTTCAGGACTTCGGGCATGAGATAAATGGATTGCCCGAGTGGCTTGAGCGCACCCTCGACATCCCCAGAGGCGTAAGTCGTGAGGCCGACGAGATAATAAATCTTGGCGTTCCCCGGTTCCAATTTGAGAGCATTCTGAAATGCTTCCAGAGCGCAGGGGTATTGTTTGCGGTCGCCGAACCAGTCTCCGATTTCGACATAAGTGTCGGCGTCGGGCTGAGCCCGAAGTTTGGCTTCCAATGCTGGGGGACCGGTGCATGCGTGCAGGTGCGGGGATACGGCCAGAATGGCCGCGAACACCAGTACCGCCTTCAGCGTCGGATGCATTGATGGGGCAAGGATCGATGATCGCCTCTGCGAACCCTCGCAAGACAACGACTCCTGCGACTTGAGCATAATTGAGCAACTGGGAGGCCTGCAAGCGAATCTCAAGCCCAGCTAGGCTTCACAAAGAAAAACTGGAACTGGTGTGGAGGCTACGCTATTCTTGAATTTAATTCTCGAACCTACCGTTGAACCAGGCATGTTGGTCTGCATTCTGGCTCTGTTTTTCGTGCAGTTGCCGGTTTCTCAATCCTCCGCGGAGAAGAAACCGCCACCTCGTCTCGATTACGTCGGAGACGCGGTGTGCCGTTCCTGCCACGAGGAAAAGACGAAAACATATTTTCAGACTGCCCATCACTTCGCTACGAGTTGGCCAAGCCAGCACACTATGAAGGGCAGCTTCACGCCGGATTCGAACGTATTAAAGACCGGCAACCCCTATCTGACATTCGAGATGACAAAAACAGATCAGGGCTATTTTCAGACTGCCGTCGAGAAGATTTCCGACACCAAGAAAGTTACGCGCACCGAACGCATTGACATCGTCGCCGGCCTGCCACGCAAAGGCCAGAGCTATTTGTTTTGGAAAGGAGATCAGCTCTTCCAACTGCCCGTGACTTACTGGACAGAGACAGACAGCTGGGTGAACAGTCCGAGTTATCCCGACGGATCGCCCCATTTCGACAAGGCGATCATCCCACGCTGTCTCGAATGTCACGCCAGCTACTTCGAATGGCTGGCGTCGCCGGCCAATCGATACCGCAAGACCAGTTTGATCCTGGGTATTTTCTGCGAGAAGTGTCATGGTCCAGGCCGCAAGCATGTTGCTCTGCATCGCCTGCGGAAGTCTCCTCTGCCTCAGGGAACATCGGAGGCCATCGTCAATCCGGCCTCCCTCGCCCGCGACCGCCAGATCGACGTTTGCGGGCTATGCCATTCCGGCAATGGGGTGCCGATTCAGCCCGCACTGTCGTTTCTTCCCGGAGATGTGCTGGAGGACTACATCGATATCCCGTACTACAGCCCGGAGGAGTCCGTCGACGTTCACGGCAATCAGGTGCAGATGTTGAGGAGAAGCAAATGTTTCCGATCTTCCCCGACCATGACTTGTTCGACCTGTCACGATGTTCACACGCCACAGGAGGACGCGGCGGCATTTTCGCCGTACTGTCTGACTTGCCATCAGCCGAAGCAGTGCGGCGAGTATCCGAAACTGGGGGAGCAGATCGTGAGCAAATGCGTCGACTGTCACATGCCGCTGCAGCAATCCCATGTGCTTTTTTCAAATACCAACGGAAAGAAAATAACGCCCAAGGTGCGCAATCATCAGATCGGGATTTATCCGGGGGGCACGGTTCAGTGAAAGATGCTCATCGAGCTATATTCACTGGACCATTTTAATTTTGGTGCGGGAGGCGAAGCGGCGGTAGTTGCGGAAGGCGATTTCGTTGAGTTCGATCTGGCGGCGGTGGCGCAGCAGGCTGACTGTGGAACTGACGGGCAGAAGATAGTCGCGGCCGGAGATGG